>CDZH01026030.1_pt1 | contig 251349 bp, 223 predicted proteins | sample 557721 | NCBI WGS metagenome assembly CDZH01 (sample SAMEA3182062, study PRJEB8094) | gut metagenome | biome: human; feature: gut; material: Stool; isolation source: human stools | place: Canada | collected 2013-01-14 | reverse complement strand
CCCGCAATAAAAGGGGAGCTCATTCTTCACAGCGATCAGGGCTCACAGTTTACCTCCAAAGCATTTGTCGAATTCTGTGAATCAGTTCATGTGACGCAGAGCATGAGCAAAGCCGGATATCCATACGACAATGCCCCAATGGAGCGCTATTTCAACACCCTCAAAAACGAGTGTACCAACTTGTTTGAATTCAAAACAGAAGATGCGCTTTATCAAGCTGTCGAAGAATTTGCATACATCAATTACAATTATGTGCGTCCACATAGCTTCAATGGCTACCGAACACCTCACGAAGCTCGAATGGCTGCATAACTGGATCATCTTTTTAGCCACAAGTGTTACAAAAATGCTTGACCACAACAATCTCTCAAATGGAATTTGTACGCCGTGTGGATGTGCAGACAGAAACGATCGAACGGTATGTCCGCGAGGGGAAACTGGTGCCGGATTTGGTCGTGCCCATGAGCGAGCATCGGACTTTCAAGTATTTCAAGGAAGAGAGCTTGCAGAAATATGCCGTGCAGTATGGCTGGAAAATTATCAATGACTCCAACCGCAAGGACATGTTTATGGATATGATCCGGCAGATGGATATGAGCTATTCTTATAAGCCGGTACTGATGAAGGCGATTATGCTCTATGCTGATGAAAAAGGCCGTATTAAGCTGGATGATATCGTGGCCTATTTCAGGTCTTATTATGAGGGCCGTCGTGCTGCGGGGCTGCCGGTTGAAAAGAAGAATAGTATTTTTGCCAAGGGTGGTTACACGGATAAAGAAGCCGAGAGAAATATCCTATCTAATCCGTTCAAACGCTTTGAGGATATGCAGATGCTGCGACACACCAAAACGCTGGGCATTGTGCAAGTGGACGAAGCGGTGTGGAAGCATCTGAGCAAAGAGGAAAAAGCTGAGATTGAAAAAATAAGTGACGAGAAGCTGACTCAGTATTTCTCAAGAATCAAATGATTACTATTACTATCTGATTAGGAGAAAGACTATGTTACACCCCGGTCTATACGAACAAGTCATCAACAATGCCTTGACGGGCGAGCTTGCGGAGATTCCGGAGGCTCGCAAGTCTGTTGCGCCCATTGACAAGGCGGAAGCCTCCAAGGTGCTGGCGCAGTATCTGGCAGATGTGGTTCAAAAGGGCTTGGATAACGTGCTGGACAACGGCGGGGATATTTCTGCCCAAATCGGGCTGACCAACCAGATCGTTGATCTCATTCAAAATACAACGAAAGAAGCTGGCTTTGCCGCGCTGGGCGTTGACCGGCGGGCAGAGCAGCTTCTTGCGCTTTTACGGGAGACCGACCCGCGGCTGGCAGTGGGAAAAACGGCGGCGGACATAGAGCGCCCGGAAACCTCCATCGCACAAAGCTCACTTTTCACCGGGGCTGTGCATGAGCCGCAGATGTTTACAGAGCTCAAAAAGGAAATCGTCTCGGCCGACCGGATCGACATGCTGGTGTCCTTCATCAAATGGAGCGGTCTGCGGCTTATCATGGACGAGCTGCGGGAGTTTACGCACAGCGGCGGCGAGCTCCGCATCATCACCACCTCTTACATGGGCGCTACCGATGTGAAAGCCATTGAGGAGCTTCGAAAGCTGCCCAATACGCACATCAAGGTCAGCTACAACACCAAGACGACCCGCCTCCACGCCAAGGCATATATCTTTTACCGCGAAACCGGCTTCACGACGGCTTATGTGGGCTCGTCCAACTTGTCCAATGCGGCACTGACCAGCGGCCTCGAATGGAACACCAAGGTAACGAAACGCGACCTGCCCGAAACTATCGACAAGATCGCCGCTACCTTCGAGTATTACTGGAATGACCGCGAATTTGAATACTACGCGGAGGATCAGCGAGAGCGCTTGGCACGGGCGCTGAAAGCGGAAAAATATTTCGACACCAACAATGCCGACGTCTACACCATGGACATCAACCCCTATTCCTACCAGCAGGAGATTTTAGACAAGCTGGAGGCAGAGCGCACTGTTCGTGGCTATACGCGCAATTTGGTGGTGGCGGCCACCGGTACCGGCAAGACGGTCATCTCTGCACTGGACTACAAGCGCTTCCGCAAGCAGAATCTGGATAGACCCTGCCGCCTGCTGTTTGTGGCGCACCGAGAGGAAATCCTCAAGCAGAGCTTGTACACCTTCCGCGCCGTGCTCAAGGACGCAAACTTTGGTGAGCTGTTTGTGGGCAACTATAAGCCAGAGAGCATCGACAGCCTGTTTCTGTCCATCCAGACTTTCAACTCACAGAGCTTCACGGAAAAGACGAGTCCCGATTTTTACGATTACATCATCGTGGACGAATTCCACCATGCCGCCGCGCCGACTTACCAGAAGTTGTTGTCCTACTACCAGCCGCGCATCCTGCTGGGCTTGACCGCTACTCCGGAACGTATGGACGGCAAGAGCATCCTGCCGTACTTCAACAATCGTATCGCCGCTGAGATCCGTCTTCCGGAAGCCATTGACCGAAAACTCCTGTGCCCATTCCAGTATTTTGGCGTTACCGATACGGTGGATTTGGATGCGCTCAAATGGTCTGCTGGTGGCTACCAAAAGAGCGAGCTGGAGCACATCTACACGTTCAGCGGGGCGGTTGCCAACCGCCGCGCCGACCATGTTGTGACGGCACTGCTGAAATATGTGACGGGCATTGACGAGGTGAAGGGCCTCGGCTTCTGTGTGACGATAGATCACGCGGAATTTATGTGCCGTTATTTTAACGACCACAACATCCCGTCCATGTGCCTCACCGGGCAATCTTCGGACGAGGAAAGAGCGGCGGCCAAGCGGCGCTTGGTGTCCGGCGAGGTGCGGTTCATCTTCGTCGTGGACATCTACAACGAGGGCGTAGATATTCCGGAAGTCAATACCGTCCTTTTTCTGCGTCCCACGGAGTCGTTGACGATTTTCTTGCAGCAGCTGGGACGTGGCCTGCGTCTATCTGAGGACAAGGAATGCCTGACCGTGCTGGACTTCATTGGTCAGGCAAATAGAAAATACAATTTTGAAGATAAGTTTGCGGCGCTGCTGTCAAATGCCACTCGCAGCGTGAGCCGTGAGATCAAGGACGGCTTTGTGTCCGTCCCCAAGGGCTGCTATATCCAGCTGGAGAAGAAGGCGGCAAAATACATTTTGGAGAATATCCGCGCATCCTATGGCAATACGGCTGGGTTGGTGGCTCGCGCAGCCTCCTTTGCGGAGGACAGCGGGCTGGAGCTGACGCTCAAAAACTTCTTGGATTACTACCATCTTGACCCGCGGGCGATCTACAAGTTTTCCTCCTTCTCTCGCATTTGTGCCAGAGCGGATGCCATCGAGGACTTTTCAGAACCGCTGGAGGACATTCTGACCAAAGCGTTTGCAAAGCTTGCTGCGGCTGATTCCCGCCGCTGGATTTCGTTCCTGTTGGATGTTCTTCCGCGTTTGGACAACCTTGATTTTACAGCGCTTCCGGATGCGGGAAAGCGGATGATGCAGATGTTTTACATCACCGTCTGGGGTAAGGCTGTGGAGGACTGGGACGACGAAGAGGTGCTTAGTAACCTCTATGCCCTGTCTGACAGCACAGTTCTGCTCGGTGAGCTCTTGGAGCTGCTGCGCTATCGCTTCGAGCAGATCGACTTTATCGACGAGCCGGTGGAGCTGGGCTTCGACTGCCCGTTGGATCTGCACTGCACCTATACCCGTGACCAGCTCTTGGTGGCGCTGGACTTTATGAAGCCGTCCACCGTTCGTGAGGGCGTTAAATGGCTGCCGGACAAGCAGTTAGACGTATTCTTTGTAACGCTGAACAAGGCGGATAAGGACTATTCACCAACCACTATGTACAACGACTACTCCATCAGCGAGGACCTGTTTCATTGGCAGAGCCAGAGCACCACGGCGGAGAATTCACCCACCGGTCAGCGCTATATCCACCACAAGGAACGCGGCAGCAAGGTGCTGTTGTTTGTCCGTGAGTTTAAGTCAGACCGTGTGACTGGTGGTGCGGAGGCGTACACCTATCTGGGAACGGCGAGCTATGTGAAGCATGAAGGTAGCAGACCAATGAATATCACCTGGCAGCTGGACCGCCCGATCCCGGCGAAGTTCTTGAAGAAGACAAATAAGTTGGTAGTGGGATAAGGAGGAGCATATGACTGAACTTGAAAAAATAGAACGGGCAAAAATGTATATGGACAAGCTGGCAAACGGCATCAATCCCATCGATGGCACCATGGCGCCAGACGATGATCTTATCAACAATGTCCGGTTATCACGTTGCTTTTTCTTCGTATCTGACGTACTGCGGCAGGTAATTGAAAATGGCGGGACGAAGACGGCTGTGAATAAGAAACCTAAAAAGCTTCCTCTTGAAATCCCCATTGAGAAAAGAAGCCAGTTTGTCTATTCCGAGGTGCCTATTCCGGCCAGCGAAATTGCCAAGCGGATAAACGCTCTGGCTGATAATGACACTATGCAAAAACTTACCTATTCAGGAATTCTCACATGGCTCACTGAAATTGGAATGATGGAATGCGCGCTCACACCAGACGGAAAGCGTACGAAAAGGCCAACGAAAATTGGCGAAGAAACCGGCATTTCCGTGGAAGAACGAACGAGCAGCAACGGACCCTATCAGGTTGTCGTTTACAACAATGCCGCGCAGCATTTTATCATAGACAATCTGGATGCAATTCTCACAGCAGAGAATATGCAGACAGAGATGCAAGGCGCTCCATGGACGAAAGATCATGATGACTGCCTCATTGACCTATATAAGAAGTCCGTACCGGTGAGTGAGATCGCTATTACCCTAAAGCGCAGCGCATCGGCGGTACGAGGAAGACTGAAAAAGCTTGGATTTGACGCATAGTTTACTTTGCGATGCCACAGGGAGGACACAGATATGGCCTTAATTCGTTGCCCGGAGTGTGGAAACTCAATCTCCGACAGAGCTGAAAAATGCCCTCACTGCGGGCTGCCAGCATCATACTTTTCCTCTTTGAGTAAGAATACTCCGCACACGAAAGAGGCGGGACTGGATTACAAAAATCTGCAAAACGTCCTGATTTCTTTCGAACGAGACCACGCCCAGTTGTTTTCAGCAGAACACTATATTTCGCACAGAGATGCGCAGAGGCTGCGGGATACATATGGAAAATACAACGAGAGCCTAACCAATAAGCTTATTTTTCAATATGTCTGCAATAACGCTGCGGCGATACGAGTTGATATCGACTCACTGCGCCGCTTCTTGCGCCAGATGCAATCTTTGGATGGAGATATTACGGCGCATAATACCACATATGTGGACCGCACGCTGGAGCGGGATAAAGACTATTTTGACAATATCCTAAAACAGATTGACCCTAATATCCAGTTGGATGAAGAGCAACGCCGTGCAGTAATTACCGATGATGACTACTGCCTGTTGGTAGCTGGCGCAGGTGCGGGAAAAACCACAACGATGGCTGCAAAGGTCAAGTATCTGGTTGAGAAGAAGAGTATAGATCCGGGAGAGATCATTGTGATCTCCTATACGAACAAGGCAATTGGAGAACTGCGTGATCGAATCAATAAGGGACTTGGCATTCCGGCAAAGATCTGCACCTTCCATGCTTTTGCGTATGATATTGTGAAACAGTTTTCGGCAGAACCGCCTGAGATCAATTTTTCTTCCCAGCAGATTATTTTTGATATGCTGGAAAAGTCGATTTTTCACAACAAGCAGCTCATGCGCAATCTGGTTTTGTTCTTGGGATATTACTTTGATCTGTCCGAGGATGTTTTCAAATTTACGGACCTGAATCAATACCATCTTTACAAAGCGGCGCAGGACTTTGAAACGCTAAAAAGCGGTCTGGGCGAATACATCAAAAAAGTCGAACAGCAGCGCACAAAAAAGACTCGGACCATAACGGGAGAATACCTGCGTTCCATGCAGGAAGTGCAAATTGCAAACTTTCTGTATCTGAACGGACTGGATTATGAGTATGAAAGAGTGTATCCCTTTGGATCACCTTCTCGTAACAAAAAATACACGCCCGATTTCTATATTTCGCAGGGGGAGCATAGCGTTTGGCTGGAGCACTATGCACTCAGCGAGAGCGGCTATAACAGCCTGTTTACCCCGCAGCAACGGCAGCGTTATCTTCGCGCCATTAGTGATAAGCGTCGTCTTCATAAGACCAATAAAACTACATTGCTGGAAACATGGTCCTTCTATACGGATCGGCGTCCTCTTCTGGACCATCTGAAAGAAGTACTTGAAAATGAGGGCTTTATCTTAAAGCCTCGTAATTTGGAGGAAGTTTATAAGAAGATCGTAGAAACCGGAAAGGACAAGTATATTTATAAGCTGATCATCTTTATGATGAAGTTTATTGAGCAATACAAAACAACCGGTTATGACGATGGCGGTTTCTCTATTTTGCGAGAAAGAACGGACAATCCGAGAACACTTCTTTTTCTGGATATCGCCGAGCAGGTCTATCATCACTATCAATCCGTGCTGAAACAGCGCAATCAGATAGACTTTGCAGACATGATAAATGACGCACACTTCTATTTGCAGGAGATTGAGCGGCAGAATGTCACGCTCCCTTACAAGTACATCATTATTGATGAGTTCCAAGACATTGCTCGTCAGAGATTCAATCTAACGAAAAGGCTATCTCAAATTACGCAGGCGAAGGTTGTTGCGGTCGGTGATGACTGGCAGTCGATATATGCGTTTTCTGGCTCTGATATTACGCTATTTACTCGTTTCCTGGAGCTTATGGGGGCTGGAACGGAGTTGAAGATTACTCATACCTACCGTAATTCGCAGGAGCTTATCGATATTGCTGGAGGCTTTGTACAAAGAAATACTTCGCAAATCCGAAAGCAGTTGATTTCTCCGAAGCATCTTGAGAACCCGGTTGTTCTTGATGTTTTCGATGATAGTGTCAAACCCATGGAGCGACTTGCAGATACCATCGAGCATATCATTGGTGAGATTCTATCTGAGTACGGCGAGCAGAGTTCAATTTTGTTGATTGGACGATACAATTATGACATGTACAAGCTGTACCGAACGAATCGGTTCAGCGAATTGCCGGGCGGTGCGATCAGGAGTGAAAAATACCCAAATGCAAAGATCACCTTTATGACAGCGCATAGTTCCAAGGGCCTTGGGTATGACAACGTAATTCTGATCAATATGTTCGAAGGGAAATTCGGGTTCCCGTGCCAGATCGAAGATGATCCTATTATTAAGCTCGTTACATATGAGGACAATAGTATGCCCTTTGCAGAAGAGCGGCGATTGTTTTATGTGGCGATGACACGGACAAAAAACAGGGTATATATTGCGGCCCCTAAAACAAAGCCATCCAGATTTCTTGTAGAGCTCATTAAAGATTTCAACATTCCGCATAATGATGAGATCAATATGCAAGTGGTGGACCTGTTTAACCTGCGCTGCCCCGTATGTGGGTTCCCGCTAAAGTATGAGTTTAATAAAAACTACGGCTTGAATCTCTGGATATGCACAAATGAGGCAGAGCTTTGCGACTTCATGACCAATGACAGGACGCACATGCATGACATTTTGAAATGTCCTAAATGTACAGATGGTTATTTGATCGTCAAAAAGAATCCGAAGAATGGTGACATATTCTATGGCTGCACCAACTATTTTAACGAAGAAAGAAAGTGCACCTATATGGTGCCGTTAGAGAGCGGCAGCAAAAACGATCAATAAAGCAATAGTTTATCGTATGATGTTTAAATACCGCAAGCGCATGTGGGCAAGAAAAGTGAGCAAGGATAGACTTTCCTTGTAGTGTTTGTAGCAACATGTTATACCCCATTATGCCCTTGATTTCGCGGGTATAATGGGGTATAATGCTGCATAGAATAGTATCTCACAGGAGGTGCGCTATGGACTTATCCGAAATGCAAACCCGTGCGGCAGAGTTGGAACAGCAGATTTCTGCTTTGCCCGCTGGCTCTGTCACGAAGAAAACCGTCAATGGTAAGGAGTACTTTTACCACCGTTGGACGGAGAACAAAAAGCGGCGGGAGAAGTATATTCCCGCTGACGAATTGGAGAATTTCCGTGCTCAGATCGAGCGGCGGAAGGCGCTGGAACAGGAGCTGAAGGCGCTGAAAAAGCAACTGCCCAAGGCGAAATCTGCGAACCTTTCCGCGTTTATCACCAATGTCCGCGCTGGCGAGGCGCTGCTTTCCTTTGCGGCATCTGTTCGCGGCTATCGCAAGCGTGAGTGCTTCCGGCAACTGCACAATTTTGTCTACGGGGAGCCGCAGGACAAGGTATTCATCCTCTACGGCCTGCGCCGGACGGGGAAAACCACTATGATCCGCCAGATTTTCGCGGAGATGAGCGACGCAGAGCTTGCCAAGGCAGCGTTCATTCAGATCACCGCAAAAGACACGCTGGCAGATGTAAACCGTGACCTCAAGCTGCTGGAAGCGAAGGGCTTTCATTATGTGTTCCTCGACGAAGTGACGCTTATGGAGGATTTCATCGAGGGCGCAGCGCTGTTTTCTGACGTGTTTGCGGCCTGCGGTATGAAGATCGTGCTCTCCGGCACGGACTCGCTGGGCTTCCTCTTTACCGAGGACGAGCAGCTTTACGACCGCTGCGTTCTGCTGCACACCACATTCATCCCTTACCGCGAGTTTGAATCCGTCCTCGGCATCCACGGCATTGACGAATATATCCGCTACGGCGGCACCATGAGTCTCGGCGGCGTCCACTACAACGAGACCTCCACGTTTGCCAGCAAGGAAAGCACCGACGAATATGTGGACACCGCCATCGCCCGCAATATCCAGCACTCCCTGCGTTGCTATCAGTACGAGGGTCATTTCCGTCATTTGCGGGATTTATATGAGAAGGGTGAGCTGACCAGCGCCATCAACCGGGTCGTGGAGGACATCAACCACCGCTTCACGCTGGAGGTGCTGTCGCAGGATTGGAAGTCCCACGACCTTGGCATTTCCGCCAGCAATCTGCGTCGGGATCGGAAGAATCCGACGGACATCCTCGACCGCATCGACCTTGCGCTTGTCACCGACAGCCTGCGGAAGCTGCTGGAGATCCGCAACAGGGCAGAACAGACCGTGGCGCTGGACGATGTTCACGCGGAGGAGATCAAGGAGTATCTGGACTTGCTGGACTTAACGCGGGAGATCGATGTGCTGCACCTGCCGGATGTCAGCACAAAGTCCGGACGCACGGTGATCGCGCAGCCGGGTCTCCGCTATGCGCAGGCGGACGCGCTGATCCGCAGTCTGCTGCTGGATGAGACGTTCAGCGCGCTGTCTCTGGCAGAGCGCACCGCCGTGCAGCAGCGCATCCTGACCGAGATCAAAGGGCGGATGCTGGAGGATATCGTCCTGCTGGAAACCAAGCTGGCAAATCCCAAGAAGCAGGTGTTTGTCCTGCAATTCCCCGTGGGCGAATTTGACATGGTGGTGTTTGACCCGGAGGCAGGCTCCTGCCGGATTTTCGAGATCAAGCACAGCGAGGAAGCTGCGTCGCAGCAGTACCGCCATTTGATCGACGAGCAAAAATGCGCCCAGACCGAGCACCGCTACGGCCCAATCACCGGAAAGTTCGTCCTCTATCGCGGGGAAAGCCAAGTGGTTGAGGGCATTCAATATCAGAACGTGGAAGAGTATCTGCGAAGCCTTGCATGATGAAACCGCCGCCCCGAACAAAAATCGGAGCGGCGGTTTTATACGGGTACAAAATCAGCAAACTTGTCATATGACAAGTTATACATTAAAATTAGCTTGACGTATGACAAGTAAAAAGATATAATACTTTTGAGGTGAGGTACACATGCAGCTGATAAAAGAAAAGCTGGATCTGACGTATTTGTCGTGGTCCGTTTATCGCAATTCTTCCGGAACCGCCGGTTCTTTTCTGAAAGCATACTCCGAACTCGGCGGAAAGAAGACCTATTACAAGCTCTCGAACTTTGATAAGGCGCGTGGAGTCATCGGGCATGAGTGTGTGAACGAGCTGATCGTTGACCGGCTGCTGACCATACTGGGGATTCCTCATCTGTCCTATCAGCTGATCCATGCGGATATTTCAGTGGATGGCAGAACCCATGAGGTCTATCTCTGTGCTTCGGAGGATTTCAAGGCAAAGAGCGAATCAAAGATTGCCCTGGATGCCTACAAGGAGCTGGAGGCTTTGCCGGATGAATCTGCGCTAGGGTTTTGTTCCAGAATGGGCTGGGAAGACTATATTTATCAGATGCTTGTCGTGGATTATCTGATCCTGAACCGAGATCGCCACGGCGCTAATATCGAGGTGCTGCGTAACAGCCGAAAGAAGACGGTTCGTCTGGCTCCTCTGTTTGACCACGGACTTTCGCTGCTTTGCAGTTGTCCCGATGATATTGCGGCGGCTGGGTTCGATGTGATGGCCGACAAGTCCTGCAACAACTTTATCGGATCAAAGTCCACATGGGATAACCTGCGTATCATTCCGAAGGATAAAATGCCAAAGCTGACGCCGCTGCACGAAAGCGACAGACGGATCCTCATGGAAGGACTGGACGGCGTGATCTCTCCGACTCTTCAAGATAAAATCTGGGAAATGATTTGGAAAAGGTGGTGCGCGTATGAAGATTTTTGCCATTCGAGATGAATCGGTGCAGGAGCAGAAAGATCTGGCGTACCTTCTGTATTACGAACAGGCAAAGCGGTTCTATATTGAGTTGCCGGAGAATGCGGACGCATGGGAGACACCGCTGCTGCTGGATTCTTTCGTAAAGCGCGGAGAAACTACCGTCAATTCCTATTGGAGCAAAATCTGGGTTCAGCAGCGGATCGTTCCGACCGACCGCCAGAACATTGGCGAGATTTTGCGTGACAATCATCTGAAGGAATATGATGAGTACGAGCTATTGATGTTGGCAATGGGGCGATGCGCACAGGATGACTACTATCTCGTTCCTATTGACGAAAAGGAGCTTCCGGAAGAAATTGCAAAGCGCTTCTCCAAGAGAATTGAAGATGTGCTGCCGCTGGAGGATCATTGTCTGCTGGTGTTTTTCCGGGATGGCGCGGTGAAGAAGTGCGATTTGCAGAAGCATTTTGAAAAGACGAAGGCGTTTCAGATCCTTCTCAAGAAGCCGGACTATTTTCAGCATGTGCAGATGCAGACGGGCGGATACGGCGTTGCGTGGGATGTGAACATGACTGTCTCGAATGCGATGCTCTACCGGATCGGCAAAAGTGTTCCTCTGACGGCGGCTGATTTCCGGAACTTTGCCGCCCACAGAGTCATCAACGCAGCGGAAGCGGCGGAGATCTTGGGCTGCTCCCGGCAGAACATCATCGACCTGACGAAACGAGGAAAGCTCCATCCGATCAAATCCTCGGAAAAGAGTACGCTGTACCTCAAAAGTGAGATCCTGAAACGAAACTGGCAGTAAATATGAGTTATACCCCATTATGGCCGTAAATGGCGCGGCATAATGGGGTATAAAGCTTTCTAATGATAACTTACCATATGATCTACTAGCGTGGTAGATTTGTGCTTTTAGCTGAAAAGCTTTTTTGATCTTCGATCAGAGAATAGAAGATTATATTCGCAGCTTCTTGAAAGGCTCTGATAATTTCATCTTGTAACTCTTTGGAAAACGGTTGGACATACAACGTACCATCATCGTCAGAAAAAGACTTCTCAATATCTACGCGCAAATTCTCTCCTCTGGAGTTTATAGCAACCACAAATTCTCCAGCTTCTTGTGTGCAAACATATCTATATTTCATAGAAGAAATATAATATCCTTGCTGAATAGAGCTTTGTACAAACTCATTGGAACGTAATCCGCTACCATTAAGCACAGCCTGACTAATCCCTGCCAATGTACCCGTGGAAGATTCATCATTTTCAGAATCTTCTTCCTCTATATCATCTTCTGGTGAAGTAGCTTTTTTGACGGTTATGCCTACTACAGTCTTAAGCCTCCAATTACTAAAACTGTAGGCAGAAAGTCGATCATAAAAACCCACTTTGTTTTTATCAGTTAAAAGTTCCAAATTAACATGTGCTAAACTAACCTCTGATTCTTCCGATGAATCAGTCATTGCTTGCAAAAGCTCCAGCGCTTTTTGCGCATCATAAGACGATGGTTGCCGTATGTCTATCGAAGCCTCGGATTCCCCCTTTTTTCGAATAGCAATATGTATATATCGAGTCTCATCTTGAATGAGTTTGTTCTTTCCTGGTAGTTTGCGCTTATATGACATATTTACTATGAGTTCTGACCCTGATTTGATTGGCTGATCGATTACATATCCTCGAAAATTTGAGGATCGATATGCGTTGAATTTGTCAGCAAAAAAATCAAGAATATCGGTACTATCTGAATGCTCTCTCTGCTTAGCATTGACTAAAGTTGATTTTTCATAATTTCCATCGCTAACAATCATCTGAGTAATACTTGTCATTTCTTGTCCACCAAGAAAAATTGTGTACATATCATTTGCGAGTGTTTGGGCATTTGTTGCAGTAAATATAATTCCTTGTTTGCCAAGGTATCGTTTGATTGCTGCTGGTTTGATTTTCTGATCCGTAATTAAACGCATCAGTTCGGCACAGTCGGTATACTCCGTAATCATCACAAAATCCCCCCAGTCTCAATTGGAGACAAACACCTATTATCAATAAAATCAATTTCAATTTTTGCGGCTTCACTATCTTTTATCGGAGTTTCTCCAGATTTTAGCGTAGCTATAAAGCGCTCTTTAACAAAGTCAACGTCACCGGTTCTTCGAGGGTAAAACAAGAATACGTATCTATCTGCACCTTGAAGCTGATAGTATTTAAACATGCTCCACGCATATCTAAAATTATCGACTGTTATTTCGTCAAAGAAAAACAACATGTTCTGGGTGTGCGGTTCTTGATATATGTTTCCAGCATTATCTTTCTGGATGCTGTACGTACTACATCCAAGTAAATATTTAGAGTACATTGCATTAATTGTAAGAGACTTTTGCGATATTTTATTTGATTCATTTATGCTTGGATATATAAAGGAAAATCCATTATTATAGGATGTTTTAATTTTTGCAAATAAGCTTGTCCATTGCGCAATGCGGTCATTAGCCGCAACAAAAATATTTATCGGATTTCTACGATTGGGGAAGGTGATCTTTGAAAGATAATCATAGAACTTTTGCGGATCAAACTTATCATTAGCATGGATTAGCAAGAGACCTGTATTAAGTGTCGTATTCGTCAAATCGACATCTACAAGTTCGGGGGCTGATTGGGCACATTCAATATTGTTAATTAATTCCTTTACCCACTCTTCAATGGTTGCCCGCGTGATTGACACCATCTGACGATTTTTGCATTCCACAATAATTCCTTGATTCCCAGCTATATAAGGATTCGTAAATTTGCACAGTAGATCGATCCCGTGTGTTTTCTTTTTATGAGAAGAACGAGTACATTTTATTTCCTTATCTTGAGTAAGCTCGGCCCACCCCAGATTGGCAAAAAAGTTTTCTCCAAAACCTTCAAGTTTCTTGCCGATTTTAGCCGCTTGCTCTCCCATTATAATTCACCTCCCACAATAGCGTTAATGCATTCTAAAGTTTCATCGTCAATATCATCCCGATCTTTCGAAATCACAAAAGATCCACTTGAATACAGAGTGAGTGATATGGGATTTGCACCTTTTTCAATCAGTATTGTCAGTTGGGAAATGCAGTTTTTATACTTTTGGACCATACGCCGAGGGCTGTCCAATGACGATAGGCAAACGCTACAATTCGCCACAATTCCCTCGTCTATTAAAACATCTGTGATTCTCATTCTAGAAAATCTAATATCTTTCATGTTGAGAAGATTGTTCAATACTTGAATATACTCAGCCTTGTTGTTGTCAACGATGAGTTGATTGTGTGAAGCTTGCACAAAAGTAGTGATAAGGATATCTGAGCTTCTTTTATTGCCCCAAAGAAGCATTTTCCCTGAAAGTATGAAGATATCGAATTTAACAATATTCTGTTTCTTTATGCTGATAGTTTCGAATTTGCTGTCTTCAAAATTATATATTTTCTGGTTTTGAACCACGGAAATTAAATAGTAACCGCCAATATAATCTTTGCTTTGCTCACTGATTACGCAGTGCAAATCTTCTGAATCCATTTGCAAAACATTCTCGATAATAGAATCCCAAGATAAATCTCCTTGAAGTTTTATCTTAAAAGCGGACAACCTATTTGAAGCCATTTTGAATTCCTCCTAAATCTATTGGTTGCTTATGTCAACTTGAGTTTTTGCTCAATTTCCGTAAATTTTGTACGTCCAGTGTCCGGTTTTACGTTGTCTTGAAAGCTGCTTACGTTCTGTAAGTTCCAATAGTATTCGATTCGCCGTCGCTGCCGAAACCCCACACAGCTCCCGCACATCGGCGTTCATGATATACTCATGCGTCTGCAAGAACTGCTCAATCTTCTGCCAGCGCAGGGCTTTCTTATCCATCTTCCCATCGCGCATTCCGTCGCTCGCTTGGATGGCGTCGATGAGCGAGGCTTTGATGACGGAGAGCATAAACTCGATGAACGCGGTGGACTCGCCTGCATCGTTGCTGGCATTGATGGCATCGTAGTATTCCTGCTGATGGTCGTGGATGATGGACTCAACCGGCAGCCATGCAAACACAGAATTCCATTTGGAAAGCAGCAATGTATGCCAGAGCCGTCCAACGCGGCCGTTGCCGTCAGCAAAGGGATGGATCAATTCCAGTTCATAGTGGAACACGCAGCTTCGAATTAGCATATGCAGGTCACTGGACTTTGCCCAATCCAGCAGCTCCATGACCAAATCAGGCACATACTGGGTCAGCGTGCCGAAATGCAGGACATGTCCCTCCTGATCTACGACACCAACGGGCCTTGTGCGGAACATGCCGGATTCCTCCACAAGCCCGCGAGTCATGATACTGTGAGCGGTCAGCAGGTCGTCCACGGAGTAGGGGTCAAGCTCGTCCAGCCGCTCGTAAATCTCATAGGCATTTTTGACCTCGGCAATATCTTTGGGCGGAGCCAGAACATGTTTGCCATTCAGAACGGCGGTGACCTGTTCCAGGCTCAGGGTGTTCTGCTCGATGGCAAGGGAGCCGTGAATGGTGCGGATACGGTTGGTGCGGCGCAGATTGGGGTTGCTTGAAAGATGATCGTGCGCGGAAAGTCTGCCGGTCAGTTCGGAGATTTCTGCAACATCATCAATGATTTTATTCGTAATTTGAAAAGGCGGCTGTTTGTTTTTCATGAGTACCTCATAGCGTAGTTTAGTTATCCATATTATAGCATACATCGCTCATTTCATCAATCATATTTTGAGCTTGTATGAGCGATGCCCTTAAAACTGCATCAATTAGGGTGCGAAAGCCTCTGTTTTCTCCTCTCAGACCGCCGCAAGCGGGTGGGCGTGGGTGTTTTCCTATGGAACACATCCGAGAGGCAAAACAGAGGCTTTTTTCTGAAATCAACACTTTTCAAAAACCGGAAAGAAAGAACATTTTCGCAGAAATTTTCAGATTCTTCCCTTGGGTACCTTTTCAAATGGATTCCAATCCGTTATAATATATCTACCAACCTAACGAATAGCGTGAGGTGCCGCCATGAAAACGAAAGATACGCCGAAGCAATACGTTATCTACTCCCGCAAGTCCAAATTCACTGGCAAGGGCGAGAGCATCGAGAACCAGATTGAGCTTTGCCGCCAGTACATCGCCATGCACTTTGGCGAGGAAGCGGCGGAAAACGTGCTGGTCTACGAGGACGAGGGCTTTTCCGGCGGCAATCTGGAGCGCCCGCAGTTCAAGAAAATGATGAAGGACTCGCAGAAAATCGCCTTTGCGGCCATCGTGGTCTACCGTCTCGACCGGATCAGCCGCAACATCGGTGACTTCGCAAAGCTCATCGAGGATCTGGGCGACCGGCACATTGACTTCATCTCCATCCGCGAGCAGTTCGACACGTCCTCGCCCATGGGCCGCGCCATGATGTACATTGCGTCGGTGTTCTCCCAGCTGGAGCGGGAGACCATCGCCGAGCGCATCCGGGACAATATGCACGAGCTGTCCAAAACCGGGCGCTGGCTGGGCGGCACAACGCCCACGGGCTACGCCTCGGAGAGCCTGTCCAGCGTGACGGTGGACGGCAAGGTGAAGAAGGCCTGCAAGCTCAAGCCCATTCCGGAGGAAATCCAGCTGGTCAAAACGATCTTCGAGGTGTTCATGGAAACCGGCTCTCTCAGCAAGACCGACCAGTACCTGTTGGAGCACCGCTGTGTCACGAAGCGCGGCAAGCAGTTCACACGCTTTGCCATCCGGGGCATTCTCACAAACCCGGTTTACATGATTTCCGACGAGACGGCGTATCAGTATCTGAAAGAAAACAATGTTGACCTGTTTGCCGAGCGTTCGGAATTCGACGGCAAGCACGGCATCATGGCGTACAACCGCACGCTCCAGCGCCCCGGCAAGGCGAACCAGATCCGCCCGATGGAGGAATGGATCGTGGCGGTGGGTAAGCATCCGGGCATCATCGCGGGCAGCGATTGGGTGCGGGTGCAGGCCATGCTGGATGTCAACAAATCCAAGAGCTACCGCAGGCCCCGCAGCAACGTGGCGCTGCTGTCCGGGCTGCTGCGCTGCGGCGAATGCGGCGACTATATGCGCCCGAAGCTGACCAACCGCCGCACGGCGGACGGTGAGCTGATCTACACCTACATGTGCTCCACCAAGGAGCGCAGCCACGGCACGGTCTGCTCTATGAAAAACTGCAACGGCAACACGCTGGACGCCAAGATCATCGAGGAGATCCGCAAGCTGTCCGCCGACAAGGAGACCCTTACCCGGCTGCTGGCGCAGACCAAAAAAGTCATCAGCGGCAGCAAGGAGGGCTACGACGCAGAGCTTGCGCTGCTCCGGGAAAAGCACGCCGAGACGGAAGACCGCATCAAGCGGCTGGTGGAATCCCTGTCCGTTGCCAGCGACACCTCTGCGAAGTACGTCATGGAGCAGATCGACGCGCTCCATCAGGAGAGCGAGACACAGCAGCTGCGCCTTGCCGAGCTGGAAGCCCTGACTGAACAGAGCCGGATGCTGCATCAGGAATTTGCTTTCCATCAGGAAATGATCGAATCCTTCGCCAGCGCGGTGGATTCGGCAACGCTGGAGGAAAAACGCCGCCTGCTGCGCACCATCGTCAAAAAGGTGGTCTGGGACGGCAAAAACGCCTATGTTTACCTCTTCGCGGAGGATGGAGAGGCGGATTTGCCGCCCATTGACCAACCTATGTATCCGTTGGGAGAGGATAGCGAATGAGATACTGATGCACTTTCGCTCGATGAAAAAGAGCGCGCACGACATCTCGCTCGAAGACCCGATCGACAGCGACAGCGAGGGAAACCCGCTCACGCTAATGGATATTATCTGCACGCCGGACTGCATCGCAGACGATCTTGATTTAAAAATAAAGAGCGAGAAGCTGCGCGGTCTTGTCATTGGCATACCCGACCCGCGCGAAAGGGCGATAATCGTCATGCGCTATGGGCTCGACGGCAACGAGCCGCTGACTCAGCGAGAGATAGCGTCGATGATGAACATTTCCCGCTCCTATGTCAGCAGGATAGAAAAGCGCGCGCTCGAAAGGCTCGGGAAAGGAATGAGGCAGCCGTGAGAATCATCCCACGGCTGCATTTTTATTTTATAATGTCGTTATCCTTGATGTACTTCACAGTTTCATCAACGGTTGTGAACGCGAGGGCAACCGAAGTATCGGCGGCTCCGTAATAGATAGCTATTCTGCCGGTCTCGGCATCCGCGAGCGCGGCGCACGGGAACACGACATTCGGCACATCGCCGACGCATTCATAGAGCTCATGGGGGGCTAACAGGAAGCTATCCGCGCGGTGGAGCACTTTCCACGGCTCATCTTTATCGAGGATGGCGGCGCCCATGCTGTAGGTGAAGCCATTGCAGCTCGTGAGCACGCCGTGATAGAACATGAGCCAGCCCTCGTCGGTTTCAATAGGAGTCGGACCCGCTCCGACTTTTGTAGCTTCCCAGTTCTCGACCGGGCTCATAACAAAGCGGTGCTTACCCCAATAAGTGAGGTCTTTCGACTGACTGATGAATATATCGCCGTAAGGGGTGTGTCCCCTGTCGCACGGGCGAATAAGCAGAAGATACTCGCCGTTCACCTTGCGCGGGAAAAGAACGCCGTTGCGGGCAACGGGATAGCAGGCATCCTCAAGCTGAGTCCAGCTCTTGAAATCCTCTGTATATGCTATGCCGATAGTTGTGCCGTGAGGGGTGAGATTGACCCACGAGAGATAGTATTTTCCGTCGAGTTCGCACAGGCGCGGATCGTAGCCGTCGAAGATATATTTATCCTCAAGCTCCCAGTTTATCGCGTCTTTGCTGAAGCCGACAACGAGCTTATGGGCGCGCGAGCGGATATCCGCCCTGAAAACTCCGGCAAAGCCCGAGCCGTAAGGCGCAACAGCGGAATTGAAAATGCTGTTCGCCATATGCAGATTGTCGCGGGTGATAACGGGATTGCCACTGTAACGCCACACGGGGTATTCAAATCCTGCGGGCTTATCCTCCCACGGGATGTTTGGTATGTTTGTTCCGATTATTTTTGCCATATCTGACTCTCCTTCCGTCTTTTAGATTTTAGCATAGATAGAGACAAAAAGTAAAGAGGAAGGGCGAAAATGAGAAAGAAAGTAAAAAAGTGGCGGATATTTTAAAAAAGTTTGAAAAAAGACTTGCCAAATCGCTTTTCATGTGGTATTATTGATGAGCTTTCCGGGTGTGGCGCAGCTGGGCGAGGAGAAATGCCGCCGCCTGTGGCGGATGAAGGCATTGCTTCGAGGTGAAGAAACAAGGAGCGGAACGAGCGCTCCAAGCGAAGTACCGCGACTATGTTTCTGAAGGAAGCGCCGCGGCGATTAGCAAAAACCGACAAGCGGGAAGCAAACTGAATTTAGGTACAACCGGGTGTGGCGCAGCTGGTAGCGCGCTTGACTGGGGGTCAAGAGGCCGTGAGTTCAAGTCTCGCCACTCGGACCAATTAAAAAGCTTTGAAATCTAACGGTTTCAAGGCTTTTTATTTTTTGCGTAGGATTAGAAAGTATATATTTTCTAACACTTTGATATTTCGCTAAAAAGTTTATTAATGCACTTGTTTAGGCAAACCGCCAAACGCAAGAACATTTTCATTATCATTTAAAAAGTGCAGAGTAAATACAGAGAATTGCGGACTAAATCCACTAAAAAATTACATAGAAAATCCCGAAACACCGCTATTGATGTTCCGGGATTTTTGTGTATTATTTTATCGCTATTTACTTCACTCCGTCGAGTTCAAAGGCATAGAGCCAGCCGCATTTCATTTCGTCGGGGTTTATCTGCGGGAATACGAGCTTTGCTTTGCCGTTGTCGTTTTCGACGGCTATGGGCGCGTCATGCGCTAAAAGCTTCGCCTTTATATCCGGATTGTAATCCACCTTGTCGAGCGTGAGGCTGCCGAACGGATAGGCGTTCGTTATCGCGTAGACTTTGTCGCCCTTTCTGGTGTAATATGTACCCTCCTGCGGCGCTTTGGTATAAATGCGCGTGCCGTAGATAGCGTCGCCATTGACGCTGAGCCACTTACCCATATCGAGCAGACGCTCCTGCATAATAACAGGGATAGTGCCGTCCGCGGCGGGGCCGATATTGAGCAGGAAGTTGCCGCCCTTTGAGACGAGCGAGCAGAGCGTTTCGATAAGTTCCTTGCTGCTCAGATATTCGTCAACGCCCTCGATGCGGTTGAGTCCGAACGATGCGCCGATGCCGCGGCACTCCTCGAACGGGCGATCGAGCTCGACTTCTTCGATGCGTCTGCCGTTGTCGATTATGCCGTATTCGGTGGTGAAATTGCCGCCCAGGCGACCTCTTGTCTCCGTGCCCCAGCGGTCGTTGGGGACTATCGTATCTTTAACAGGCGATTCGTTATAGAGCCACTGGAGGAAGTCTGTCGAGTGCCAGACGGAGCTCGGGTGATCCCACTCCCCGTCCGTGAACAGAGTCCACGGCTCGTATTTTGTTATAAGCTCTTTGAGCATCGGGATAAGATGCTTTACGGCATACTCCTCGGGATCTTTGAGGTAGAGCGGATGGAACCACTCATAAACCGAATGGTAGACGCCGAACTTAACATCCGTCTTTTCGAGCGCGGTTTTCAGCTCGCCGCAGAAGTCCCTGTGGGGGCCGACATCGACGCTGTTCCAGTTCCATGCGTAGTCGCTCTTGAACAGGCAGAAGCCGTCGTGGTGCTTCGAGACGAGGTTTATATACTTTGCGCCGGACTTTTCAAAGAGCTGCGCCCACTCGTCGGCATCAAAAAGCTCCGCCTTGAAGCCGCCGACAAAGTCCTCATACTGCGTTCCGGGGGCATACACCCTGTCGTGGAACTTGCGCGCGGCGCTGTTCTCGTCGCGTATCTGCTGCATATACCACTCAGCATATTGCCCTTTTTCGGTATACGCAGGCACGGAATAGAGACCCCAGTGGATGAATATGCCGAACTTCGCATCCGCGAACCAATCCGGCACATGGCGGCTGTTGAGCGATTCCCAGTTGTTTTCGTAATGCATTTTAACTCTCCGTTTTTGTTATATTTCTGAAAAGACGTCGCCGACGCCATTGAATATATATGTGGGTCTGTAGGGATAGAGATTGACATCCTCGAGGCTTGTGACTCCGGAGAGGACGAGGACTGTGTCAAGACCGGTTTCGATGCCCGCAATGACATCCGTGTCCATTCTATCGCCTATCATCGCAGCCTCCGCCGAATGGACGCCGAGCATTTTGAGTCCCGTGCGCATCATGAGCGGATTGGGCTTACCGACGAAATACGCCTTCTTGCCCGTCGCCATCTCTATCGGAGATATGAGCGCGCGGCACGCGGGGACTATGCCGTCCTCGACTGGACCCGTGAGATCGGTATTCGTGCCGATGAGCTTCGCGCCGTTTCTGACGAGGTTCGACGCATGGACAACCGTCTCATAGTTATAGCTCGAAGTCTCGCCGACTATGACATAATCCGGGTCGATGCTGTTCATTGTGATACCCTGGTCATAGAGCGCGTTGACGAGTCCAGGGGCGCCGATAACATACGCCGAGCAGCCGGGCTTCTGACTGCTGATAAATTTTGCCGTCGCGAGAGCGCTGGTATAAAAATGGCTCTCGTCAACATAAAGTCCCATTCTCTCAAGCTTCTGCTGAAGCTCACGCGGCGAGCGTTCGCTCGAATTCGTAAGGAACAGGAACGACTTGTTTTCTTTATACAGCCACTCCACGAACTCTTTGACATCCGGAAGCAGTCTGTCTCCGTGATATATGACGCCGTCCATATCACATATAAATCCTTTTTTTGCTTTTAATGCATCCATATTTTCCCTCCCATGATAGGTTAGAATAAGCTTATCAGTTAACGGGTGCAAAGTCAATAATTTACTTTGCGTTTATATTTACAAGCTCTGCGCGGAGCTTTGAATAGACTATTTTCTGGCTGCTGTAGAGTCCGTAATAGCCGGAGAGCAGATAGCTCACGGCGGCAGCGAGCGCAAACAGCGGCATACCCTGCGCGCCAAAGAGTTCGATGCTCAGGAATATAGAAGCGAGCGGACAGTTGACAACGCCGCAGAAAAGCGAGACAAGTCCGACCGCCGCGGCAAATCCGGGATCGAGCCCGATAAGTCCGCCGACCACGCAGCCGAAAGTCGCGCCGACGAAGAAAGTCGGGACTATCTCGCCGCCCTTGTATCCCGAGCCGACGGTGACGGCGGTGAAGATAAATTTGAGTAGGAATGCCTCTGGTTTCGCATTGCCGCCGATGGCGCGTTCGACTATATCCATTCCCGCGCCGTTGTAATCCCCGCTTCGGCAGATAAGGGACAGCGCGACGATTATTAATCCACCGACGACTGCGCGGACAAAAGTATTTTTAAAAAGCTTTGCAAAGAGTTTATGCGTGCCGTGCAGACCGAGGCAGAATCCGATGCTCAGCAGAGCGCATATTGCGGCGAGCAGAGCGGTAAGCAGGCAGCTCTTGAGCGAAAATGCAGGGATATTCGAGACGGTAAACGCGACGGGTTCGGTGCCCATAAGAGTCGAGATAAAATATGCGACGAACGCGGACACGACGCACGGGAGCAGACCTGCATAGTAAATGACACCGACGCTGATAACACCGAGTGCGAAAACGGCGGCGGTTATCGGCGTTCCGAAAAGCGCGGAGAACACGGCGCTCATGCCGCACATCGTCATGATATGCATATCTTTTTCATCGAGGTGGGTTATTTTGCCTATCAGCCCCGCGATGCTGCCGCCGAGCTGAAGAGCCGCGCCCTCACGTCCGGCGGAGCCGCCGAAGAGGTGCGTTATAACAGTTGAGACAAATATCAGCGGCGCGAGCAACGCCGGCACGCCCTGCGGCGAGCGCACGGCATCGAGTATTTCGTTAGTACCGATATCCTTTTTGCCCGAGAGCTTATACAAACCGGCTATCACAAGTCCGCCGACGGGCAGCAGAAATACTATCCACGAATGAGCCTTGCGCACGCCGGTAACATATTCGACGCTCAGATGAAACAGCGCGCCGACCGCGCCGCCCACGGCTCCCGTGACTGCGGCGAGAGCGAACCATTTCAGAAAAGTCAGCAGATACTTTCCCGCCGACTTGCAGTTGTTTTTCAGATTTATTTTGACAGACTTCACTTTTACCCCATCCATTAATATATGTTGATTAGATTTTATCACTTTATCACAGCTTTGGCAACGAGAAGAAAAAATTTGCGCCATGATTATGGCTTAATATACATTAATAGTTGAACGGTGTGATATCCGCCCTCTACCTTCGCGTCCTACAGCAAATATATTTTTATATTCCCCGCGTTAAGGGAGTCAAAGTAAAATTTATATTGCGATAAAAATTCAAGGACCGCCGGAGCGATCCTTGGTTTTTTATTTTTCTTTGAGCAGCTTTGCGAGCTCGTCCATAAATGTATTGATATCCTTGAACTGCCTGTAGACGGAGGCGAAGCGGACATATGCGACTTCGTCGATGCTCTTGAGCTTCTCCATTGCGAGCTCACCGATATAGACGGTTGTCACCTCGCGGTCGAGCGAATTCTGGAGCACAGCCTCAATCTCGCTGACTGCCTTTTCGAGCTGTTCCATATAGACCGGACGCTTTTCGCACGCCTTGAGCATGCTGTTGAAAAGCTTGTTTCTGTCAAAGACCTCGCGCGACTTGTCCTTTTTGACGACGACTATCGGCACGGTCTCGATTATCTCATAGGTCGTAAAACGCTTGCCGCAGCTGATACATTCGCGGCGGCGGCGTATTCTCTCGCCCTCGTCGGTAGGACGCGAGTCGATGACCTTGCTCTCTTCAAAACCACAGAACGGACATTTCAAAGCTATCACTCCATCTTACTTATTTTTTTGGACTTTCAGGCCACACAAAAACCTGAAGAAGTTATTGCTGTCAAGAATATACTTTGATACAAGATAACTCACAATATAACTTCCCGCAAACAATATCAGCACTATAAGCGCGGGAGTCGTGATATGAACTTTTGTGACCACGAGCCAGCGCAGACCGGTTACCAGGAATGCATTGAGTAAATAATACTGAAGGGAATATTTTCCGCTTGTCATCAGCTGATTCTTTATGAATTTCGGCATTTTCACCAAAGAGAAGAACGAGGCGAAGAAAGCCGAAGCCGAAAGCGCGGATATATATTCCGGCAACAGAATACACTTTGTCGGCATAGATTCTCAGCGGAATGAATGACAGACAGAACACCGCTGCACTCACTGTCAGGATAACGATACGCTTGTCTTTTATCTTTCCGAAATCGCAGCCCTTGAGCATCATGCCGATGATAAAATATGTAAGATAATACACAACGCTCTTCAGGCAGCATATCTCCGGCAAGTCGAACAGCGCCGAGACAATAACGCAGACCGCTATAATCGGCAGACCGAGAAGTCTGTTCTTTTTCAGTATAACCCAGAAAAGCGGCGCGATAACCGAAATTACGAACAGAGTGTAAAGGAACCAATAGCCGCCAGCCGAAGTTCCCTGCAGGAAGAGCTGAAAAATTGCAGACTTGATATCCATGCTCCTGTTGACAAGGCTTCCGCCGACAACTCTGAGAAACAGCGCGGCGGCATCGAAAACAATATAAGGCACGAGTATTCTCTTCACGCGGGCAAGAAGATATCCGCCGTAATTACCCTTATATGAGCACAAAAAGCCGGATATCATAAAGAACAACGGCATTTGATAAGAATCCACAAAAGTTTTGAGCGCATTGCTCCATGCAACATTCTCAAGATTCACCGGGTATACTATCACCGAATGACATATAAGCACCGATATAATAGCAACGCCTTTGAGTATGTCAATAAGATCGATATGTTTTTTAGATTCCATACGTACTGCCCCTTTGCACAATTTCTATATTTTATTATCGCATAAAGTCAAACTTGTTGTCAACATAATCTTTTAAGCATATACATCGAATCGGTCAGCTGATCTATGCGCTCGAAGCCCGAACGGTAGAGCTCGATAACGCAGTCGCCGGAATATCCGGTTTCTTTCATGAGCGAAAAGAGGGCGGCGAAATCGAATTTTCCGTCAAACGGCGGAATGCACTTGTGATTCTCGTCGTGGTCGCTCAAGTGTATGTGGCAGATATTATCGGAAAACTCCCTGAAAAATTCTATCGGGTCGACCCCGGCGAGATACGCCTGCTTAATGTCGAGCACCATATGAAAATCCACACCGAGGCGCGATTTCAGCTCGTTCATAAGCTCCGGCGTCTGCCCGTTATGATGGACAACATTTTCCTGTGCGAGGATTATCCCCTGCTCCTGTGCGTCGCGGACAAGCAAACCTAGTCGCTCGGCGTATTCATCGGTGTTGATATTCACCGGCAGCTTTGCGCCGTGAAGTACGACTATTTTCGCGCCTATCGCAGACGCGGCGGCATAGTATTTTTTGTAAAACTCCCTGTAATCGTCGAAGCGGCGCTCATACTGGCTGAAGAGGATATAGCCCTCGGCGAACGAGGTAAACGGATGTATCGAGCGGATGCGGATGCCGCTGTCAGAGGCTATAGACGAAATACGGCGGAGAAAATCCGGTTCCAACTCCGACGGTGAATTAAAAAACACCTCGGTAACTTTTGCTCCCGCTTCGGCGACGCAGCGCAGAGCCTCTTCGGTCGCCGCAGGATAAAAACAGGCGGTGGATATTCCGACGGACATTCGTTTTCCTCTCCTTTCCTCAAAAGTAAAAATCTTTGCATTGCGAAAAATCGCACTCCGGGTTAGAATCAAACAAACGGAGGTGAAGATATGCGCGGCACAAAAGAAAAAATTGCAGAAAATTTAAGCTACATAAATCCCGTTTCGCGCAGGATGCTGCTCGGCGCAGTTATTATTTTTGAGCTGCTCTTCACTCTCGCCGTCTGCGCGCTGCTGCTCGCGGGGCGCGGATTCGACTACTGGAGATGCATATATCTTGCAAAGGACGCGATAGACTGCATCCGCCCGAGCATGGGTGTCATGCTCTTCGGCTCGCTGATAATGCAGGCTATCGACCCCAAGGGTGAAAATCAGGATTAGTATCGCACTTAATATGTATATGATATCACAAAAAAGCGCCGAATACAATTAAATTCGGCGCTTTTTGGCGCGTCTGCATATGGACATTTACCGAAAAAGTATGATATACTTTTAAAAGCGTTTTTATTTTGGCGTTTCGGAGGGAATATGACAAGGGACAAGCTAATCAAAAAAATTGCGACATGGATAATGATGGCGATAATGCTTTCGGTCTTTTTGCTGGATATAATCTGCGTTGCGATGTGTAACAGATATCAGAATAAATTTGAAATCACCCCGGCGCAGTTTTCGTCGGACGGCACGACGGACAGGATACATTTTCTCAACACCTATAACTCCGACGCGATACTCATAGAATCAAACGGAAAATTCGCGCTCATCGACTCCGGCGAGGGCGACCGCAATCCGCGCAGGAAGCTCAGCTACAACGGAAACGAAGAGGCTGTTATAAAATATCTGAAAAAAGCTGCCGGCGACGCAGAGGGCAAAGTAACGCTTGAATTTGCGCTCGGCACGCACAATCACTACGACCATGTCGGTACATTTGAGGCGATAGCCAACGACCCGGACATCACGGTAAAGACATTCTACATAAAGCCCGTCAACCGCGAGATTGCCCACGAATATGAATACAACGGCTGGGGCATCGAAACAACATATGCAGACACGGTAAAGGCGTTTCAGAACAGGGGCACAGTTGTTACTTCCGAGATACCGAGCGAGCCGTTCAAATTCGGCGACTTCACGCTGACTTTCTACAATACAGCACTCGATGACGCGCGGCTTCACGGACAGGGCGAAAACGCCGAATCCGTCGGAACGATGGTCGAAAAGGGCAAAAAAAGCGCATTCCTCGCCGCGGACATAACGAGAACCACCGGACTCGAGGGCTTACTTCTGCCGCAGCTTCATAAGGTGGATCTGCTCAAGGTCGGACACCACGGCTACTACGGCTCGACCTCGTGGAAATTCGCAAAGGGACTTTCGCCGAAGATAGCGATAGTCACAAACAGGCTCGGGAAGATATATCCCGATGTCAAATGGACGCTCACAATGAAGAGCCACAGCGCGATATTCGCGACGGTTGACGAAAACGGAATCATCGCAGAATTCACGGACAACGACGAAATCAAGCTTTCAAACCACGCGCAGGATTAAAAAAATATCAAAAGCAGGAGTCCCACGGCTCCTGCTTTTTTATGCTCAGATTCTTTTGACTCCGCGCACGGCATCGGGAGAATTGCTCTCATCCATCTCCGGGAGCTGATTCCAATAGCGTTTGGGCATGAAGTTCATGCGGCATCGGGGATTATACCGCGCCTCGATGGCTACCGTATCATAGAAATGCTTCCACAGCGCACGAAAATACAGCTCCTCATCCACCGCCTGCGGCTGTTCAAAGCCGTCTAACGGGATAATCATTTTCTGTCTGTTATGCCAGACGAGTGCCTGCGAATGGGTCTTGTCATATATCAGAAACGATTCGTTCGGATATCTGTCGCAGAAATGCGGCGCGAGCAGGGGCAGGACGGAATTTTTCGGCTCTATGATTGAAGTGAGGGTATTATCCTCGCTGATGCTGAAGCGGACAAACCCGGTATATTTATGACTCTCCTGCTTGAGGGCGCGGACGGCTTTCGTCAGGCGCGAAACGGTGTCGTCGGCGAGCATACGCATGACACCCGCGCCGTAGTGCATCACCATATGCACAAAATCGTTGATGAGCATTCCCCTGTCCTCGACGCAGGTCAAGTACCCGAGCCGCACGGCATTCCAGACATCGGCGCTGACATTTTTGAGCCCGCGGCGGACTCTGTCCGCCTTTTGCGGGTCGGTGTCAACGGTTTTGCACGCGAAGAGAGTCGGCACGAACTCATCCTCCGCGACTATAGAGCACGGCAGCTCGCGGTTCTCAAAGCTCTCGAAAACAGCTGTCAGAAGTCCCTCGAACGAACCGTCATATACATATGTTACATCTGACCGTGCAGACATTGTACTACATCCTCCCTTGTTATCCTGTTGTCGAACAGGCTCAGCTGTTCACCCTGCATATTCGGCAAAAGCGACTGACACCGCTCGGAAATTAACGAGCCGAGGACTCTGTCGGGATTGACATTGAGTCCCGCCAAATATTTGCCCTTGCAGGTTATGAAATACTGGGCGCGTTTGAGCACCACGCCGAGTTTTTTGAGGTCTTCAAAGCTCAGCGGCGAAACACGCCGAGCCGCCAAAATTCTTTGAACACTGCGCACGCCGACGCCGGGTATTCTCAGCAGTTCTTCCTTTGTTGCGCGGTTTATTTCGAGCGGAAACAGCTCCATATGATTGAGCGCCCAGTTGCATTTCGGGTCAACATAGGGGTTTAAGAACGGGTGCTTTTCATCGAGCAATTCATTTGCGTCGAAGCCGTAAAAGCGCAAAAGCCAATCCGCCTGATAGAGTCTGTGCTCGCGCAGAAGTGGCGGTTCCGTTGTCTTCGCGGGCAGAAGCGGATTCTCGACGACCGGGATATACGCCGAATAGAACACGCGCTTGAGCTCGTATTTTTTATAGAGCGCCGCAGACAGCGACATTATCTGATAGTCGCTGTCAGGCGTTGCGCCGACTATCAATTGCGTGCTCTGACCGCCGGAGGCGAAACGCGGCGCGTGCTTATATCTGACAAGCTCCGCCGAGCTCTCTTTTATCTTATTTGTAATAAGCTCCATCGGGCGGAGTATCGACTCCTTTGTTTTGTCCGGCGCGAGAGTTTGCAGACTGTTGTTAGACGGCAGCTCGATATTGACGCTCATTCTGTCTGCGAGCATGCCGAGACGGGTTATCAGCGCGTTATCCGCGCCCGGGATCGCCTTGGCGTGGATATATCCGCCGAATTTATATTCTTCGCGCAGGATACGCAGAGTCTCAATCATACGCTCGCAGGTATAATCGGGACTGCCGACGACTGCGGACGAGAGGAAAAGCCCCTCGATATAATTGCGGCGATAAAAGTTCATCGTCAGCTCCGCGAGCTCACGCGGCGAAAATGTCGCGCGGCGGACATCGTTGGAGACGCGGTTGACGCAATATTTGCAGTCAAAAACGCAGGCATTGCTCATGAGAACTTTCAGCAGAGATATACATCTGCCGTCCGCCGCGAAGCTGTGGCATATGCCGCACGCGGCGGCGTTGCCTATCCCCTCGCCGCCTGAGGATCTGTCCGTTCCGCTGCTCGTGCAGGCGACATCATATTTCGCCGAATCGGAAAGTATCTCCAGCTTGTCAAACAGATCCACGCTCTCACCAGATTTCAAACATTTGTTCGTACATATTATATATCAGAACATTTGTTTGTGTCAAGAGCTAATATAAAAAATATCGGCCGCGCCTAAACTTCGGGCACAGCCGATATTATTTTACAGGATGATGCAGATGAGTCCGCTGCATCCCTCGTTGATGACTTTTTCGAGCGTCTCCTGCAATTTCATACGCGCCGCGGCGGGCATACGATAGAGCTTGTTGTGCAGTCCCTCGTTGACGAGCTCATGCAAAGACTTGCCGAAGATATTCGACTCCCATATCTTTGTCGGATCCTCTTCGAACTCCTTGAGCATATAGTTGACAAGTTCCTCTGACTGGGACTCCGAGCCGACTATCGGCGCGACTTCTGTTGTTATATTCGCCTTCATCATGTGTATCGACGGAGCGGAGGCGCGCAGGCGCACGCCGTATCTGCCGCCCTGGCGCATTATCTCCGGCTCTTCGAGGCTCAATTCATCGAGCGACGGCATGACTATTCCGTAGCCCGTCGCTTCAACTTCGTCGAGCGCGCCCTTGAGCCGCTCATATTCGCGGCGCACGGCGGCGAGTTCGCGCATGCAGCTCATCAGATCCTGCTCGCCGGAGATATCGAGTCCCGTCTCCTCGGCAAGTATCTTATAGAAGAGACTGCCGTCTATCTGCGCCTCTATCCGCGCCGCGCCACAGGACAGATCCATTTTCGCTATCTTTGCGCCCGTCACATATTCACACGCGCAGATATCCTCGGCGAGGTGTTTTACATCGCGGAGGGTGCGGAGGTTCTGCGCCGCTTCGCTCACGGCGCTGCAAAGTCCCGAGCGCAGCCAATGATCGCGGCTGAGAGTCATAGCCCAACCCGGCAGACCGACACTGACTTCTTTGACGGGGAACTCGAAGAGCACCTGAGTGAGAATCTCTTTTATCTCCTCCTCGCCTATCTCGAGGCAGTTCACGGGCATGACGGGCACGCCGTATTTATCGGTCAGCGACGCCGCCATATTTTTGACTTCGTCGGACTCAGGATTCGTGCTGTTCAAAAGGACAACAAACGGCTTCTTGAGTCCCTTTAGTTCAGATATTACTCTGCCCTCCGCCTCCTCGTACTCGCTGCGCGGTATCTCGCTTATCGAGCCGTCGGTGGTGACGACAAGCCCTATCGTCGAATGCTCGCTGATGACTTTTTGCGTGCCTATCTCCGCCGCCATATTGAACGGTATCTCATGCTCGAACCACGGGGTTTTTACCATTCGCGGGCTCTCGCCCTCGATATAGCCGAGGGAACTCGGGACGATATATCCCACGCAGTCTATGAGCCGCACGCGGAATGTCGCCTCCGCCTGTAGCGATATCTCAACCGCATTTTCCGGGATAAATTTCGGCTCGGTGGTCATTATTGTGCGTCCCGCCGCGGACTGCGGAAGCTCATCGGTTGCACGGTCGCGCACGCTCTGGCTCTCGATATTCGGCAGAACGAGGGCATCCATGAAACGCTTTATAAACGTTGATTTTCCGGTTCTGACAGGGCCGACAACGCCGATATAAATATCGCCCTGAGTGCGCTTTGCAATGTCGCTGTAAATATTTCTCTCCTGCACGGTTATCCCTCCTCAGACTCCGGGTATCAGCAGCATACATTTCTGCGCCACCGTTTCGCCCGTTATGCCGTTTTCCTGCTCCACCGCTTCGACGGTCGTGTTATACCGCCTCGCGATATCCCATATCTCCTCGCCCGCATCCGCAAAATAGACCGTCAGCGCGGCGCCGCCCGTCTTTTTGCCGTCGGAATCGGAGCATTCTATAGAAGTGACGGTCTTGCGGCGGACGCTGTCGAAGATGCAGCCGGAAATATTCATCTCGACCCTGACATCGGCACTGCCCGAAGCGCAGGCGGCGCTCGCGGCGGTTATCTCGATGCACGGCGAGCACTTGAGATCGCCGCACTTTCTGACCGCTCGGCGGTATTCGTAGTTCGTCTGCCGCTGGGCGTAGCATGGCTGGGATTCGGCATCGGTATAGAGAAAATGGAGCGTCAGTTCGCCGGAGATTATTATTCCGTCGGAGTCCTGCGCCACACTCTTGGATAAGTCGGAGCACCAGAGAGCCAAAATCTGTCTCGCCTCCGGCAGATCCTGCGTGCTGCGGCAGGTGAAAGTGTCGTTGAACTTATCGGCGATGACCGCAAAATCGGCATTGCGGCTCTTTGTTTCAAGGTCACAGCAGACGGAATAGGCATCGGTGACGGTCGGGAAGCTCAGCTCGCGATAAGCCTTGACTCCCGCGCCGACGCGCGCGCTGATATCAATCAGTCTGTTGTCGCCAGCCTGGTCGGCCTTCGGCAGGACTTCGAGCGAAGTGACGGGCAGGCAGACACAGCAGGTGCAGTCCTCGTCAATGCCCTCGAGATTTATTATCTGGCTTATCGGCATGGAATGGCCGAAGCTGAATATCTCGCCGCCCTCGCCGCGACAGACCGCGCTGACGGTGAGTTCGCCTTTGACAAGCAGTTTGTTGCTGATGACTTTTATCTCCTGCGCGAGCGCCGCCGCCTGCGCGCTCAGCACGCAGGACACAGCCGGGTCGCCGTCGGGCAGAGGCACGGTCTCGCTCATCGGGAACGCAGTCTCGGTGCAGGCGACGAGGCTTGCGGTGCGGCTGTCGCAGCATCTGAGCTGGATTCCCGCGCCCTCTGCTCCGGTTATTATCTCTTCTTCTTTTACTCCGGATATGCCGAACGCCACGCTGACCACGGCGTGGATATCGAGCCTGCGCGGGCTGACGGCGCGGCAGTTGGCATACTGAGTATAGGCGCGCACATTCACGCAGCAGTTTTCATCCGCGCCCTTGAGATCGGCGTATTTTGAAAACGGGTATGTCTGCTCGAAGCAGCAGACCGTCCCCTGCTCGTCGGCATAGATGACGCACACGCCGGCTGAGCCATCCGCCGTCGCTCTGTCGCCCGCAGTCTGGACTGCGGTTATGCGCGGAGTGACAAGGCATTTGAGCACGCGCCTGATATCCGGGCAATAATCCGGCAGGGTTATATCGGCATCTATCGGCTGTTCCGCAGTGCAGCTGCCGAGCGTCTCTTCGACACCGACCGACTGCGTTATAACGTTGATTTGCATCGCATTCCTCTCCTTAACAGAAAATGTCAATGCATTTATATTCCGCCCATGTCCCGCGTATGATAAAAACCTGCGCGGTGTTTTTGAACGCGTTTTAGCACTCTTTTAATTAGAGTGCTAAGTATTTACAATTTGTTCACATATCACTGTATTCTTTTTTAACAAAGCAGGGGTACTATATAATCAAACGAAGGGAGCGAGAGCCCCCGGAGAAGAAAGAGAGTGAGTCCGATGGAAATCGGAGAGCAGTCAGACAAATAAAACAACCACTTCAATATGAATAACAATAAACATCAAACGGAGGAATCAATTATGTTTGAACTTACACCTTATGAACGCAGACATCAGCGTGCACTCTTTAATCCTTTCAGAGATATGGAAAACTTCGAGAAGAACTTCTGGGGCGACATGGCCGCAACAGACTTCAAGACTGATATAAAGGACAACGGCAAGGAATATGTGCTCGAGGCAGAGCTGCCCGGATTCAAGAAGGAAGACATTCACGTCGACATTGAAGACGGCTACATGACCATCAGCGCAGAGCGCAGCAACGAGACCGAGAAGAAGGATGACAAAGGCAACTTTGTCCGCCGCGAGAGGTCTTACGGCTCGTTCAGCAGGAGCTTCGATGTCTCGTCCGTCAAGACCGAGGACATCACCGGCGAATACAAGGACGGCGTTCTGACCCTGACGATGCCCAAGAAAGAAGAAAACGTGCCGACATCGAGAAGAATCGAGATCGGCTGATAAAAAGCAAGCGACCCCGGAGGGAATACCCTCCGGGGTTTTGTGTTTTTATATATGCTTTTTATAAGAGTTACTTCATCCCGTGCTTTTTCATATAATTCGTGATGCAGTCGAGCTCGCTGAAATATATTTTTTCGCCTTTCACTTTCATGAAATGCTCATGCCCTTTGCCGAGCAGGAGGAGGATATCCCCTTTCTGCATATGGTCGAGGGCATATTCAATTGCCTCGGCACGGTCGGTTATCTTGACATACTTACCCGCTCCGCCGCCTTTTTCGACCCAGTCGGCTATCTCGTCTATTATCGCATTCGGATCTTCAAAGTCCGGGTCATCGCTCGTGATTATAATAAAATCACACATCTTCGCACTTACAAGACCGAGCTCCTGCCTGCGGATAGTCGCTTTGTTGCCTGTCGAGCCAAAGAGCGCAACAACGCGGTTGGGTTTATAATCGCGGACGGTCTCAATGACATTCTCCATACTAAGACCGTTGTGAGCGTAGTCTATAATTACGCTGTAATCATCGCTGACATGGACTATCTGCATTCTGCCGTCGATGCTCACATGCGAAAACGCCTCGCGCATTTTTTCAACGGGTATGCCCATCTTGCGCAGGAGCGCGACGGACGCAAGGACATTGTAGACGCTGAAAAATCCCGGCATACTGACCTGTGCGTGCCACGGGGAATCAAACTTACTCTTGCAGTCGAACTCTATTCCGAGGAAGCCCGGGCGGCGCAGAGGATTTATATTCTCTGCGTAGTAATCGCACTTTTCGTCGAGCCCGTAGCTTATCACCTCGCCTTTTGATGCGGCGGCGATATCATCAAAAAACGCATCGTCTCGGTTGGCGACGGTGAAGCCGCTGTGGACATAGAGCTGCTTTTTCCAATAGGCGTATTCTTCAAATGTCTTATGCTCGTTTCCGCCGATATGGTCGGGTGAAAGATTCGTGAATATCCCGGCATAGAATTCAACTCCGTGGAGGCGGCTCATCTTGAGCCCTATCGACGAAACCTCCATGCAGACAGCCTCACAGCCGCCGTCCGCCATCTCGCGCAGAATTTTCTGAAGCTCATATGATTCGGGAGTCGTGTTGACGGTCGGTATTTTTTTGTCGCCGTAAAACGCGCCGATAGTGCCGATAACGCCTGTTTTTATGCCGCAGTTTTCGAGCGCACTGCGCAGGATATAAGTTATGCTCGTCTTGCCCTTCGTGCCGGTTATACCTATCATTTTCAGCTCATCCGCAGGGTGACCGAAGAAATTTATGCTCATCTGCGCGAGGTCGCGGCGCGTGTTTTCGCTCATCAGCACGATTGCATCACCGGGCAGACTGAGCGCCTCTTCCGCAACGAACACGCGGCAGCCGAGGTCATATGCGCTCTTTGCGTATTTATGTCCGTCAGTTGTCTCGCCTTTCATGCAGACAAATGCCGTGCCCGGTCTTGCCTTGCGCGAGTCGTAGACTATATCGCATATATCCGCCTGCGGATAATCACCCGCAACGGTCGTGCCCTCAAGCAGTTCTTTTAGAAACATTGTATCTCTCCCGTGAAGTCTTATTTTTCAAACGGTCTTATAACAAAGCCGAAATTGAGTTTCTTTTCGTCGATACGGCGAAGTGCACGTTCGGGGTCGTTGTGATACTCCGCCTCGCTGATTCCCGTCATGCGCCAATCGAGGCTGACGACGGTATCGTTGAGAGGTTCAAGCTCAAAATCATGCTTCGTATCTTCGAGCATCTGCGCCGTGAAATGCTGGGCATTGAAGCTAAAATGTTCCATGCCGAACGGCTCGAATCTGAGTCCCGCCGCGTTTGAATAGACCTCGGCGAAACGGGTGCCGTAATGTGCGCCGTTCTCCTGCGGGCGGATATAATGCTCAAAATTATCCGTCACCGTTGTGTTCCAGAGTCCGAGACGCTGAGACTTATATCTGTCGACATAAGATTCTCTCGGGCCGAAGCCGAAATAGCTGACGCTTTCATTTTCCGCAGGCATGAAGAGCCTGTAGCCGACTTTCGGCAGTATCGGGCATTTCTCGATAACATCGCCGTCAAAGCAGAGCGTAACACAGCCGTCGGGCGTGAATTTGTAATCAACATCGGCGTGGATAACGGGTGGGCAGGACGGTCCGCCGATTGCTATCTTCGTCTTGATGCACACGCCGCCGTCAGTCTCGCAGACGAGGCAGGAATATGTTTTCTGAGCGGCATATCTGAAATTCTTGAGTCTCCACATCTCCGACGAGCCTCTGTTATAGCAGGGCGCGCGCCAGATCTGCGGCTCAACGGGTGCGCTCAGCAGCTCTTTACCGCCGCAGGTTATAGAAGATATGCGCCCGTAGGGTTTATCAAAAGTATAGGCGATATTTCCCGCCTTGATAACCGCGAAGCGGTCATTTTCGCCGAGCTCGACTCTGCCGTCTTTTGGCACATAGGGCGTATAGTCCTTGAGTACAAACTGCTCGAAGCCCGTTTCAAAGCCCTTTTCCGCCCAAGGGGTATCTTTCGTCGAGACAAAGCTTAGAGTCAGTAGGCAGGACGGGAGCAAGTCAAAATCTGTGGGGTCAAAAAGCTTTACAGTCGTGCTCCCCTGCGCGGGTGTTGAAAGCGCGGCGGTAGTGCCCTCTGAAACGGTCTTGCCATTCTCTGAAAGAGTCCAGTGAATCGCCATATCGTCGAGAGTGGTAAAGCGTCTGCGGCTCGTGACAGTCACTCTGCCGTCGCCGTTATATGCAGCCGAATACTGCTGATAGACGCGCTTCACATCAAAATAGCCGGGGCGCGGAGTGCGGTCGGGATAGACGAGTCCGTCGATGCAGCAAATGGAGCTATTCGGGAAATCGCCGAAATCGCCGCCGTAAAAATAGCGGGCATTGCCGTTTTTGTCCGGGACATTGACCGCGTGGTCGCACCACTCCCAGATGCAGCCGCCGAAATTGTTGTCATACTTCTCGACAAGATCCCAGAACGGATAGACATCGCCAGTGCTCATCGAGCAGACATATTCGCACATATAGAAAGGCTTCTTATATTCTTTATTATTGAGATAGTTCTCTATATATTCCGTGCCGGCGTACATACGGCTCTCGACATCCGAGATATCGGCAAAATTTTCGCCCTCGGGGACAGCCTTGAACTCGAGGTGGGAGTTCTCATAGTGGACAAGAGCGCGGTCATCGCGCGAGCGGATATACTGCGCCATCGCGCGGTGGTTGACGCCCGCTCCCGACTCGTTGCCGAGCGACCAGAGCACGACACAGCCGTGGTTCTTGTCGCGCTCGAAGAGTCTCTTCGCCCTGTCGACATAAGCCTCGCGCCACTCGGGAGCGGACGAGAGATGCGACCAGCGCGTCCAGTCCCATTCGCCCTCCCAGTCGTAGCCCATGCCGTGGGTCTCGATATCGGCTTCGTCGGTCAGCATTATGCCGTATTTATCACACAGCGCGGGGAAGCGCGGATCGTTGGGATAGTGCGAGGTGCGGATCATATTGCAGTTGGCTCGCTTTATGAGCATAATATCTTCGAGCATATCGTCGAGCGTGACGGCGTGACCTGTAACGGGATTTGAATCATGGCGGTTGATACCGCGAGCCTTGATTGCTTTTCCGTTTAGAAGGCATATCCCGTCCTTTATCTCAAAGCGGCGCACCGCAGTATCGAGCAGAACGACTTCGTCACCGACGGTCAGCCAGAGTTCATAAAGCTCGGGCTGTTCATCGTTCCAAAGAACTGGAGAATTGACGCTTATGCTGAATTTTTCGCCGCCGACACCTTCGGACACAACGATGCCGTTCGGCGCGACGAGCTTATATTTTATATCACAAGGCGCGCTAAGCTTCGCTTCAACGCGAAGTTCGGCTGAATTGAAATCATCGGAAACATAGCTTTTGACAAAGATATCATCAAGTCTCTCTTTTCCGCGCGCGAGCAGATAGACCTCGCGAAAAATTCCCGAGAATCTGAAGCAATCCTGATCCTCAAGATAAGTGCCGGGGCACCACTTGACAACCAGCACACAGAGGGTGTTCTCGCCGCTGACCGCGAAGTCCGTGACGTCAAATTCGCTCGTGCAGTGCGAGACCTCGCTGAAGCCGATGAACTTTCCGTTGAGCCAGACATAGAAGCAGGAATCCACGCCCTCGAAATTCAAAAATAAATCGCGTGAAGAGAGCTTTTCATCGAGCGTAAATTTTCTGACATAGAGCCCGCAGGGGTTCTCATCCGGGACAAACGGCGGGTCGGTCGGGAAAGGATATTCGAGGTTGCTGTAAAGCGGGACATCGTAGCCGCGGTCGGTATAGGTCTGCCAGCTGCGCGGGACGGATATTTTATCAAATCCGCCCTCGCCGACATATTCGGGCGGCTCGCGCAGGACATCTTCAAAGCTTTTGAAAAAGCGGAAATCCCACTCGCCGCAGAGCGGGACAAAATAATCGGACTCACTGCGCTCGCGCGAAGCGGCGGTTTTTTCATCCGCAAAGGGAATGAAATAAGCGCGCGGCTCAAGGCAGTTTACATGGAGCGTTTCAAGAGATTTGTGATAAGCCGGTGTTTTCATCGAATACCTCACAGCAAAAGATTTTATACAACGATAATTTTAATGCTTACAGCCTTCAAAGTCAACAAAAAACAGAGCGTTCGATTGACCACAGGGCAATTTTCGGATATAATTGTAAAAAAGCGAAAGGAGCGCCTATGGATATCTTTGACCTTGCCGTTATCGGCGGCGGACCCGCCGGATACAGCGCGGCGATAACAGCCGCAAAGAGCGGACTGAAAACGGCGCTCATAGAAAAAAACGAGCTCGGCGGAGTGTGCCTGAACCGAGGCTGCATACCGTCGAAAGCCATGCTCCACAGCGCGAAGATTTTCAGGCAAACACTCGATTCCGAAAAATTCGGAGTTACCTGCAAAGAAGCGGATTTCAATCTCGACGCTGCGCTCGCGCATAAAAATGATGTTATATGTCAGCTGAAATGCGGCATCGCCGATTCGCTCGAACACGCGGGAGTGAAATTCATAAATGCAGAAGCTTATATAAAAGGCAAGGCGGACGGGCTGTTCATAACCGCCGCAGGAGAAAATGATATATATTCAAAAAATCTGCTCATCTGCACGGGTTCAAAGCCAAAGCAGCTTGAAATTCCCGGCGCGGATATCACAGATGTGAGCGATGTATATAGTCTTGACGCAATACCGAAAAGCGCCGCGATTATAGGCGGCGGGGCATCGGGGCTCAAAGCGGCGGAATATCTGAACGCGCTCGGATGCAGAGTGTCTGTAATTGAACAGGCAGAGAGAATCGCCCCAACTATGGGCAAAGACATAAGCGCGTTTTTGCGACGCAGTCTCAAAAAGAGCGGGATAAATATTCTCACTTCGTGCAGGGCCGTTTCGGCGGACGGTAGAAGTATCAAATACACCGACGCGCACGGAAAAGAAAAGACAGCCGAAGCAGATGTTATAATAAACGCATCCGGCAGAGCGGCGTGTTATGACGGGCTCGGAATCGAAAACATCGGGCTTGAAAATCTCAATACAGACAACCATATGCAAACTGCTGTTCCCGGCGTTTATGCCGCCGGAGACGCGAACCAAAAAGCCATGTCAGCTCACGCAGCATACCGCGAATCGGCAGCGGCGATAAACAATATTCTCGGCAAGACTGACGAGATAGACTATCTCGCGATTCCGCAGGTCGTGTTCACTTTTTCCGAGGCGGCATCGATCGGCGAGACGCTCGAAAGTGCGCTCGCAAAAGGCATTGACGCCGTTTGCGGCGAAGCGCCGCTGCGCTCGAGCGGAAGATTTTTCGCCGAGGGCGGGCAGGAAGGATTCTGCAAGATAATATCAGAAAATACAAGCGGCAGGCTGCTCGGAGTTCACATTGCGGGCGGCAATGCGTCGGAGCTGATATACGGCGCGGCGGCGATGCTCGCGAACAAAATGACTGTTGAAGAAATTAAAAATACGGCGTTCCCCCACCCCACGGTGAGCGAGGCGATAAGAGAAGCCGTTTTCAGATAAGGAGCACTGAGATGTACGACAAGCAATTCAGATTCAACGAGGACGGAGAGTTCAAAATCCTGCTCTTCGGCGACCCGCACGAGAACGACGATGTCAGCTCGGAAAAAGGCAAGGCAAAGCGCGCGGACACGCTGAAATTCCACGAGACCGCGCTCGACGCGCTCAAGCCCGATCTTGCGGTTTACATGGGCGACATATGCGCGGCGTCGCGCGACGACATCGACATGGAGTCGTTCAAAAGGCAGTTCGAGCGTCTCATTGCACCCGTTGTTGAGCGCAAGATTCCGTTCGCGACAATAATGGGCAACCACGACCACGACTCCGGGCTCGAAGAGGAGCAGACGGAGATTTTCGTGAACACCGAATACTGCGTGACCCGCCGATGCGACGAGGATATCACGGGATATTCGAACTATTACATACCAATTTTAGGCAAGAGCGGCAAGCCGGAGTTCAATCTCTGGTTCATGGACTCGAACAATATTTTCTATGACAAAGAGATTTCATATTACGATGTCGTTCACAAGGATCAGATAGACTGGTACGAGCGAAACGCGGCAAAGCTGCGCAAGAAAAACAACGGCGTTCCTCTCCCCGCTCTGCTGTTCGAGCACATCCCGGTCGTTGAAGAATATGAGCTTCTCAGAAAGGCGAAGCCCTGGGAGATGTGGAAAGCCGTGCGCGGCTACGGGCATCTCAACAAGAACTGGTATGTTCTCAAAGACGAGGACAACGGATATCTCGCAGAGGGTCCGTGCCCGGCGGATGTCAACAGCGGACAGTTTGAGAGCTGGAAGAAAATGGGCGACATAAAAGGCGCGTTCTTCGGTCACGACCACATGAACAATCTCGCGGGCGAAGTTGACGGAATACTGCTCGCGCAGTGCAAGACCTCGGGATTCCGTGCATACACAGACGGCGGCAGACCGTCCGTCAGGCTGATAACCGTTCACGAGGACGGAAGCTTCGAGACAAGCGTCCATTCGTTCAAGGATTTCGGGCTCAAATGCACCTGCCTGGGACCGATTGAAAGCCGCATAACCGACCGTCAGAGCGTCAACGCTACAATTGCATCGCGTGCGCTTCTCGCCGGAGCGGCAACGGCGGCAGTGATGCTCGGCGCGGGCAAAATCTATCAGATTCTCAAAAGCAGGAGGAAATAAAAATGGTGACTCATATAGTATTCTGGGCGCTTAAAGACGAAGCGGAGGGCCACAGCAAAAGAGAAAACGCGGAGCACATCAAAGAGATGCTTGAAGCGCTCGTCGGCGTTGTCCCGGGGCTTATTGAAGCGAAAGTCGGGATAAACGAAAACGGCGGCAAATATGACGCGGCGCTCTTCTCGAAGTTTGAAAGTTGGGACGCGCTGCACGCATATGACAGCCACCCGGAGCACCTCAAGGTGCGCGCTTTCGTCAAGGCGGTTCGCCTCGAGCGCGAGAGCGTTGATTTTGAAAGCTGATTTTTATTTTTAACATTTAAGAGCCGATGCCCGAAAAGCCCGGCTCTTTTTCTTTTGTGTGAATAAGCTGTTAATTTTGCTTTTTTTTGAGAATTTTGTTGTCACATATAGCTTTGTATGCTACACTGAAAGTGCAGAGAGAAGCACAACGGCAGTTATATCTAAAGCTCACTTCAGGCTCTTGAAAGCGAGGTTTTCTTATGGATATCAACGACAATAAATTAAAGAGATTTTATACCGTATCCGCCGCTATAGGATATATTCTTTGCAGTTTGTACGCGTTCATATACTGTGCGTCCTACGGGCTCGTCCATCTGCACCTGCCGATTTCGTCGGAGTCGGTATTAAGCGGTGCGTTCGATGACTTTTTCTATTTCAGCGAAGCGACTATTGTAGTTTTGCTTGTCTTCGCTATCGTCTGCGTGGGGTCATATCTCGCGCTCCTGTTCATCGCGTTCGACAAAGGACACCGCCCGCTGCCGTTCAGGCTCTCGATCATAGCGTTTGCAGCGTTCGGCTTAAGCTGCGCGGAATACGACAATTATAAAATAGATCTGCGCCTGTTCTGCACCGTGCTGGCGGCAATATTCCTGCTCATAGGCATTTATACTGCTGTGCTTTGCGTGCGCAATGTGAAGAGCTGCGCAAAATAAAAGCGTTCGCCGCTGAAAACATCTCTCGGAAGTGTTTACGAGAACAAGACAAGCCGAATAAATATCAGAGCCGGTATCATTGCGATGCCGGCTCCGTGTGTTATTTATCTTTACTTTTTTCGCACTGCGAGCAGCAGCCGCTGCAGCCCGAGCAGCCGCAGCATCCGCCGCGCTTTTTCTGCCTGCGGATCGAAACTATCGCGAGCACAACGAGCAGGGCGATAACGGCTATTATAACAAAATCAACGGGTTTCATGCTATCAGGCTCCCTATCTGATAAACGCCGAACGCGACGAGCCACGCGACAACGCACTGCAGGATAACTATGCCTATCGTTGCAAGGGTCGAGTTCATCTCACGCTTTATAGTTGCAACCGCGGCGACGCAGGGCGTATAGAGCAGAGTGAACGCGAGGAAGCTCGCGGCGGTCAGCGGGGTGAACATAGCGGAGAGCGCGCCGCCGAGGGTCGATACGCTCGTGTTGAGCAGAACGGACATTGTGGAGACAACCGCTTCTTTGGCGGTGAAGCCGGAGATAAGCGCGGTTGCGACGCGCCAATCGGCGAAGCCGAGGGGCTTGAATATCGGCGCGATAAATCTGCCTATAGCGGCGAGCATACTGTCTGCGCTGTCCTCAACGGGGTTGATGCGCGTATCAAAGCTCTGAAGGAACCATATGATAATTGTCGCGACAAATATGACAGTGAACGCGCGCTGAAGGAAATCTTTCGCCTTCTCCCACAGCAGAAGCGCGACGCTCTTGGGCGACGGAATACGGTAGTTCGGCAGCTCCATAACAAACGGTACTGGATTGCCGCGGAACGCAGTATTCTTGAGTATCAGCGCAAGCAGGACGCTGAGCACGATGCCCGAGAAATACAGGCATATCATAACGAGCGCGCCGTGTCCCGGGAAAAACGCCGCCGCAAAGACCGAATATATCGGGATTTTTGCCGAACAACTCATATACGGAGTCAGCATTATCGTCATCTTGCGGTCGCGGTCGGACGAGACTGTGCGGGTCGCCATTATCGCCGGGACGGAGCATCCGAAGCCGATAAGCATGGGAACGAAGCTGCGCCCGGAGAGACCGATTTTTCTCAGCGGTCTGTCCATAACAAAGGCGATTCGCGCCATATATCCCGTATCTTCGAGAATGGACAGGAAGAAGAACAATGTCACTATTATCGGCAGGAATGAGAGGACGCTGCCGACGCCCGCGAAGATTCCGTCGATGATAAGGCTATGTATAACGGGGTTGATTCCATAGGCGGTCAGCCCCGAATCGACGAGTCCGGTGAGTTTATCTATTCCGAGGCTCAGCCAGTCGGAGAGGGCGGAGCCTATAACATTGAAGGTCAGCCAAAACACGAGACACATAACGCCTATGAACACGGGAATGGCGGTGTATTTGCCGGTCAGAACGCGGTCGAGCTTCATGCTGCGGCGGTGCTCCTTGCTCTCGTGGCATTTGACGACCGAGCTTTCGACGACTTTTTCTATGAAGTCATAGCGCATTTCGGCGAGCGCGGCGTTTCTGTCGAGCCCGGTATCGTTCTCCATCTCGACTATGCAGTGGTCAAGCAGATCGCGCTCGTTGCTGTCGAGTTCGAGCTTGTCCGCCATATCGCCGCCGCCCTCTATGAGCTTTGTCGCGCAGAAGCGGCACGGCAGGTCAAGGCGCGAGGAGTGGTCTTCGATAAGATGCACTATAGCGTGGATGCAGCGGTGGACAGGCGATCCGTCGGAGCAGAAGTCCCAGACTTTCGGCAGGGTTTTGCTCTTTGCAACCTGCAGAGCCTGATCAACAAGCTCGGACACGCCCTCGCCCTTTGCCGCACTTATCGGCACGACGGGAATACCGAGCGCATCGCTCATCTTCTTGACATCTATTGTGCCGCCGTTCGAGCGCACCTCGTCCATCATATTGAGCGCGAGCACCATCGGCACGCGCAGCTCGAGCAATTGCAGAGTGAGATATAAATTTCGCTCTATATTTGTGGCATCGACTATATTGATGATGCCGTCGGGCTTCTGATTGAGGATGAAGTCGCGCGAAACTATTTCCTCCTGCGTATAGGGTCGCAGAGAGTATATGCCGGGCAGGTCGACGACGGAGCTGTCTTTTGCGCCTTTTATCGCGCCCATCTTCTGATCGACCGTGACCCCGGGGAAGTTGCCGACATGCTGATTCGAGCCTGTCAGAGCGTTGAAGAGCGTTGTTTTTCCGCAGTTCTGATTACCGACGAGAGCGAATATCATTTTTTATCCTCCCCGGTTCTGACTTCTATCTTTTTCGCGTCGTCAACGCGGAGCGTCAGCTCATAGCCACGCACTCTTATTTCTATCGGATCGCCCATCGGCGCGACCTTCTGGAGCGTCACGCCGGTATGCGGGATGAGTCCCATATCGAGCAATCTGCATCTGAGCGCGCCCTCGCCGCCGACGGCGGTTATGACGGCACTCTCTCCTACTTTCAGTTCATTTAGCGTCATATTATCCTCCCGGAAAAGTTAGCCTTGCTTAACTTAAATTTTACACTCCGATCGGACACTTGTCAAGAAACGGCGGTATATTTGACGAAAGTCGGCGAGAAAAATAAAAAATCTCCCGAAACGGCGAGGCTCCGGGAGAATATGTATCTGTTATCACAGCGCAATATCGGCGAATATCGGATAGTGATCCGACATCTCTGCGAGGCAGTCATATGAAAGCAGGGCGAATGTATCGGCGCGCGCACCGCCTTTTATAAAAATATGGTCATAGGACGGATAATCCCACGCCTGCTTGCCGCCGCAGGCCTGTGTTTTGCAGCTGAATTTTGCGTCGGTCATATCGGCAGCAGACGCTTGCCGCTGATATGCTTTTCAAACGCCGCCTTTGCGTCATTCTTGTCGAGCTTGAAGGGAATGACAAGATCGGGTTTAAGCATACCGGAGAACTGCTCCATCATAACCACAGGATTGCCGCAGAACGGGCAGGCTGTCGCGGCGGTTGTAGCATCGCCGACTATCTCGCCGCCGCAGGATTGGCAGACATAGGAGCGCAGCCCGCTCTCCTCATTCTCTGTCCACTCGTTCCTGACTTGAGTCTGCTGTTCATCGTCGGAAGCTGACTCTTTGTCAAGCCCGGCGTCGATGCTCTTGAGCTCCTCCATGGTATACTCGGAATCGCAATAGGGGCACTTAACTTTTTGCAATTTGCTGTCGAACTCAAGCGCGCCGCCGCATGCAGGGCACTTGTATTCCTGCAAAACAGCCACTGTATCATCTCCCATATGAATCTGGCGGGGTATCTGTATTATTTGATATCGTTATCGTCAAAGATATCGCCGCACTCAGGGCAGAACTTCGGCGGGTGCGCCGGATCCTCGGGCTCCCAGCCGCACTTGTCGCAGCGATAGAGCGGAGCGCCCGCGGGCTTCTTTGCGCCGCAGTTCGAGCAGAATTTGCCCTTGTTGACAGCGCCGCAGGAGCAAACCCAACCCTCTGCATCGGCGGGTTTGGGTGCGCCGCACTCGGAGCAGAACTTGCCGGTGTTTATAGCGCCGCAGGAGCATTTCCAGCCGTCCGCCGCGGGTTTAGCCGCCTGCTGAGCGGATGCCTGCTGCGCTGCCGCCTGCTGAGCCTGTTGCTGCTGACCCATGGCGAACAGGTTCTGGGCGTTCATGCCGCCGCCAGCGTTCATAGCCATGCCCATGCCCATAAAGCCGGTCATTGCGCCTGCCTGGTTGCCTGCCGCGGTCTTCATGGCGTCTGCCTGAGCGCCGACAAGAGTTGCCGCCGCCATGGTGGGATCGCGCATGATAGCTGCACGCTGAGCCTGCTTGATGAGCTCCGCATCCTCTTCGGGGAGGGTGACGGAGCCGAGGGCTATTGTGACGACCTTGAGTCCGCGCAGCTCGCTCCACTTTGCGGAGAGGGCGGCGTTCATAGCGGTTTCAAGCTCGGTGTTGTGAGCTACTATCTGATTGGGGCGAAGCTCAAGGTCGGAGAGCTGAGCAAAAGCGGGCTGAAGCGCGCTGATGAACTCTGTCTTGAGCTGATTGTCTATCTCTTCGCGGGTATAATCTTGCTCGACATTGCCGCAGACATTGGTATAGAAGAGCATGGGGTCGTCTATCTTATAGGAATATACGCCCGAGCAGCGGACTGCGACATCGATATCAAGGCCTATCTTCGAATCGACGACACGGAACGGAATCGGGTTCGGAGTGCCGAACTTGTTGTCCATCAATTCCTTGGTGTTGAAATAATAGACACGCTGATCCTTTCCGGTATCGCCGCCGTAGGTGAAACGCTTACCGATGGTCTGGAATGTCTTTTTAATGCTGTCGCCGAGAGAGCCCGAGAATATCGAGGGCTCCGTGGAGGCGTCATATGTAAACTCGCCGGGCTCCGCGCAGAACTCGACTACCTTGCCCTGCTCGACTATCATCATGCACTGTCCGTCCGCAACGGCTATACCCGAGCCGTTTGTGATGATGTTGTCGCTGCCCTTTGTGTTTGACGATCTGCCGCTTACGCGCTTCTGTCCTTTGGTAACAAGAAGCTCCTTCGGCATTGCCTCACAATAGAAAAATTCCTTCCACTGATCGGCAAGAACGCCGCCGACTGCGCCTACGCCGGCTTTAATAAGTCCCATAGATAAAACTCCTTTGCATATTTATTACTTTATGGGGTAACTCCCCTTTTTAACGGTTTACATTTTCATTATATTATACGCCGCCGTTTATTTCAACAAAAAGTGCTGTTCCCGGCGAGTGTCGCAAAAATAGGACAATATGCAAATAAGAGCGCGTAATCTATCGGCCGATACGGAAATTTCTCTTGATTTTCCGATCGGAATCGTGTATAATACATCCATTCCGAATACTCGCCGGTGTGATGGAATTGGCAGACGTGCCGGACTCAAAATCCGGTGGTGGTGACACCGTACCGGTTCGACCCCGGTCACCGGCACCAAAAAGAGACCCTGTTCATTTGAACGGGGTCTTTGAATTTTATAATGATAAAAATACCCGCCCGCGAGAGTGCGGACGGGTAAATTCATTTTACAGCTTCCACGCGTTCGAGCGGGTCTGGAGAGCCGTCATGCGGGCATAGACGCCGTTTTCGTTTATCAGTTCTTCGGGTCTGCCGCTTTCGGCGACGACGCCGTCCTTGAGCACGACTATCTTGTCTGCGCCCGAAACGGTTCTCATTCTGTGAGCTATTATCAGAACAGTCTTATTCTTGATAAGCTTCGGGGGCGACTCCTGAATCATTGTCTCGTTTTCGACATCGAGCGAAGCGGTCGCCTCGTCCATGAGGATTATCGTGGAATCCTTGAGGAACGGCGCGAGAGCCATGACCGCGCTGACGGCGGACAGGATAATTGACGCGACCGTCAGAAATCTGAAATTGCCGGCATAGCCGAAAAGACGCTTGAGATCGGACGGCTTTTTCTCGGTTTTCTTATCCAATTTACATTCCTCCCTGCGAATAGATTAGCAGTTGCTAACTGCTTGACTTTTTTATAGGGATCGCGGCTTTCCGCGTCACTTACGAAGAAAAGTATAAAGCTTTCCGTCTCCCATTTCCGCTCTTTTTGGGCGCAATAAGACTCCCAAAAGACAAAAAGCGAAATTAAAACAAAAGCCACAATCCACATATAAACTGCAAATTGTGGCTTATAATTTTATTCTCCGATAACTGCCAATTCTTTTATATTGCACTCCCTGCCGCGGATAAGGTATGTCCGCTCGCTTTGGCAATGCGGGCATATTCTGCCGTACTGCACGGTCAGGTACTGTTTTCCGCAGTCCTCGCAGTATGTTGCCGCTTCGAGTATTTCATAGTCAAGCTCTGCATTTTCGAGCGCGGGATAGCGCTTTCTGAAATAATTCCAGCAGTCGACAAGGTATTCCGGCACTATACCGGATACCTCGCCTATTTCGAGCGTGAGTGTTTTAATATTCTTTATCTGCTGTTCCTCGGCTATCTTCTCGACGGCATCGGCAACATATTCTATCAGGGGAACTCGTCGGGAGTCTCCGCACTGCTTCTGTATGACATGAATATACTCATATATGATCGCGCTATAGGCATAAAACAGCTCAACAACGCGCTCGTTCTGCGCGAAGCTTGAGCCGAGCATACCGTATGTTTTCGGGCTCGAATACAGCGACACGCTTTCGGACAGCGAAAAGCAGTTCGTGAAATTCATCCGCAAAAGATTTGAACAGAAAGACAACGCAGAATAAAAAAAGCAAGCCGCGCCTGCCTTTAAGAGCAGACGCGGTTTGTCTATGGAAGCAACTCTATGAAGAAAGCTATGTCTTATACGAGCGCGGCGCCGAGGGCTTTGCACTCATCGAGGGCGGAATCGTCGGGAGCTTCGTTGCAGATAACCGGCTCGGAGACGACCGACGCGCCGTCGCCGCGGCAAGTGTCCTCCCATGTTCTCATCCACTCGCCGTCGCCCCAGCCGTAAGAGCCGAAGAGGGCGATTTTCTTGCCGCCGAGCTTGCTCTCGCAGTCGGAGAACATAGGCTCGAACTCGCTTTCTTCAAGCTCCTCCGCACCCATTGCGGGGCAACCGAAAGCTATGGCGTCGAACTCATCGACCATGGAAGAGTTGAACGAATCGGGAGTGAAGAGTTTTACCTCCGCGCCCTTATCTTTTGCGCCCTGCGCAACGGCATCCGCCATGGACTCCGTGTTGCCTGTTCCGCTCCAATATACAACAGCTATTTTGCTCATAATATTTACCTGCCTTTCAGAATTTTGATTTATTGTCAGCGCGCGCCGTTTACGACAAGCCTTTCAAACGAATTATGCCTGCGGTAAGCGTCCTTATACACTCTCGTGCACTTTTTATAGAGCGCGAATTTCTTCTTCGCCGCCTCCTCGTCGCCGTAGACTCTCCATGTGCCGACGCATTTCGCCTTGTCCGCGCCGTATTTTATAAAGCCGTTGACATCCTCGGACGGATAGCCGAGGAACAGTCCGATTTCATGCGGGAAAGTCTCCTGAGAATTGACTCTTCTGACGAGCTCGGCGACGCATTTGTCCGCGTTATCGATAGGATAAGCCTTTTCGGAGAGAATCGAGAGCGCCTGTGCGTCTTTTAAATCGGCTCTGAGCCTGTCTGGGCGATACATATATATCAGCACGCGCTTTTCGAGATATTTTACCGGGAGCAGGCGCACCCCGCGCGGGACGAGCTTCATGTTCATGCGGCGTATGCTCTCGTTGAGCGTCTTTTTATCCTCCATCGGGCAGGTAAAAAGATTGCCGGTTTTGAGCCCCGCCATGGTTGGCGAGCACTGGGATATCACAAGATCTTCGGACATTTCATTTCTCCCCTTTCGCGTGGATATCAAGTATATTTTTGAGCGCGGAGACCGAGCTTGTCGCGCTGTGCGCCACGGGGATATTCTTCTTTTTTGCCTGCCCCATGGCTATCGACAGCATCTTGTGGGACATCGTCCCGGTAAACAGCACAAGAAGATCGGGATTGCCGAAATTCTGCATTCCCCTGTCCGGTTTTGCGAACACCTTTGCCTTGCACGAATATTCACGGCAAAGATCCTCATACCGTCTGACCATACACTCATTGCCGCCGACTATCACTACACTCATAATTCAGCTCCTTTTGGTTAGCGGTTGCTAACCGCAGTTTAAAAAGTAAATGCCTTGCGGCATCACTCTTTTTATATTATATCACAACGGCGTCTGTTTTTCGACTCCGTTCGGGCACACTTATTTGTCCGCCGACTGGCGGTATTCATTCGGCGAGACACCGCAGACATCGCGGAATGCCTTGGCGAACTTTGAGCCGTTGTTATAGCCGAACGTCCCCGCGACCTCGAGCACGCTCTTGTCAGTAGTCTTCAGCATATGCGCCGCGGACTGCATCTTGAGGGTGCGGATATATGAATATATCGACTCGCCGTAGACCGAGCGAAAGCTGTTCTTTATGCTCGTGCCGGAGGCGTGGAACAGCCCGCAGAGGGTATCGAGAGTCACATGGCTGTCCATATGCTCTGTAAGATAACCGCAGACGCTTTTGGCAAGGTTCACCTGCGGTCTCGAAACGAAATCATCCTTGCCGGAATCGTTTTCAAGGTCGATAGCGCTGAGAAGCAGGAACAGTTCGAGTATCTTGACCTTGAAATAGCCTTTGCGGATATTCTCGGGAACGCCGCTGTAAAGTTCGGAAAAGATATGATCGATAGCCGGGTCGGAGCGGGATATATATCCCCTGCCGCCGGCATAGAAGCGGCTCATCAGCTGCTTCGGATCAACATTCACATCGCCCAGGACATACGAGAGACATTCGGGCGTTTTATCGACATCGACGACTATTGTTATTCCTCTGTAATATCCGAGCGGGAAGCTCGAACCGTAGCCGCTGTCGGGTTTGCAGCAGACGGTCAGATCGCCGGGTCCCAAATAGCACGAGCCTTTTTCAAACTCGCACTCGAAGCGCCCCTCGCGGCAATGGTTCAGTTCGAAGATATTGCCGGGCTTGGCGTTCTCCCTGAAATTGCCGTGCATATGCACGTCGTCATAGACAAGGTCGATGCCGTGAAAGACGGAATAGCAGGTCATGTCGATATAGCCGGCTTCGTCCTCGAGCCTGTAAACAGTGCAGTCATCGGTGCGCGAAATAATCTTCACATCGTCGCCGTATATATTCTTTTCAAGCTCAGTTGCCGTCATGCCGCCACCGCCTTTCCCGGTTTTAGTTTAATAATATTTACTTTTTCAGGAATCCGAAAAGTCCTTTTTTCTCTTCAAACTCCTCGGAGCTGATGCTTTTAAGTTCATAGCCCGTTTTGTCGATAACGCTCTTTATTTTATCTTCGTCAAGCGCCTCTTTCGAGACTATGACCGTCTCGCCCTTTGTGTGGGAGGAGTTAACTTTTTTGACATCAAAGCTGTTGCGGATAGCGTCGTTTATATGCGACTCGCACATTCCGCACATCATTCCGTCAATTTTCAGCGTTGTTTTGATCATCTCAAGTTCTTCCTTTCAAAACGCGGCTAAACGCCGCGAATTTTTATATCTATCCTGCGAAGAATATCACGGGGTGATATTTTTGCAGTACAGAAATCTTAGTGAATTGATTACTCAAAGCCGCAGTTCGAGAAAATATTTTCTCTCGCTGCCCGCAGAGTTTCAGATGCGGCTGCACGGGCAGAATGATTATATTCATTCTGCGCATCAGCTGCACTCGGCGGCGGAGCTGATTAAAATATACGACCGCGAAATTATGATATCCGAGAGCCTCGACCAATATTTCAAATAGTTATTCGGCGGACTTTAGAGCCTCGACCATATCTATCTTACGGTTCTTGCGCGCGACCATGAGGCTGACTATCAGCGAGACTCCGAAAGTCAGCAGCGCGCTGATGAAATATGTCTTCCAGCTGACGACCGTGTTCATCTCATATTCCCCTGCCATCGCGCTGACGAGGTAGCTGAGCGTTCCGAGTCCGCACGGGATGCCGATAATGACGCCAATTAGCGTCAGCCACATATTCTGACCGATAAGCAGCTTGCCTATCTTTTTATCCCTGAAGCCGACGACTTTGAGCGTCGCCATCTCGCGGTAGCGTTCGGTGTAGCTCATGACGCCGAGGTTATAGAGCACGACCATGCCGAGTCCGAGAGCCGCGACAACGAGAATGCCTATCATCATGTTCTGTATCTCAGTAAACGTATCGAACGAATCGACTATCGACTGCTTCGTCTGAACGCTCTTTATCAGGCTGTCGGAAGCGATATCCGATTTTTCGGTGCTCGTATAAATCGAATCTATATTATACGGGATATCGAGCTTTTCGGCATATTCGGGCGAGATAACAATGCTCTCGGTGACGCTGCGGATAAGTCCGACTATTTTAAGCTCATATTCTTTGTCCGAGCCGTATGGGCTGATTTTAAAGGTATCGCCCGCTTTGAGCCCGAACTCATCGGCTATTCTCATGCAGACATACGCGCCGTCGTTGCCGATTTTTATATAATCGGTGTTCTCATCCGGGAACTTAACTTTATCGTGTTCGATATTATATATATCGAGCGAGAGTGTCTTTTCATCATGCTTGACGCTGACGGAAGAACTCCAGTCGCCGTCATATTTATCGGCAAGGGCTTCGCACTGCTCTTTCGTCGTGCCCTCGGCAACATATATGCGCGAGGAATAGGCTATTGCGCCGTCATAGTACATATCGAGGAAAGCGGACATGGTGTCGCGCATTCCGAGCGAACCGACAACGAGCAGAGTGCAGCCGATTATGCCGATAAGAGTCATTGCGGTACGCGACTTATGGCGCATGACATCGCGCAGATTCCAGCGCGTGCCGAACGAGAGCTTGTGGAAGCCGTTCGTTCTCTCTATGAGCAGGGCTTTCATTCTCTTGGGCTCATACGGGCGCAGGGCATCGGCGGCGGTGCCGTGGAGTATCTTCTTGACGCACAAAAAACCGATAAGTGTCAGGATAAGTATCATCGCAACAACAATTATAATGCAGAACAGCGGCATACGCAGACGCCAATACGGCATATCAAGATATGTTCCCATCGTGCCGTTCGGGTTCATAACACTCCATGCGATAATATAGCCGAGCGCCGTTCCGAGAACGGAGCCGACGATGCCGATCGAAAAGGCATATGAAGTATAGTGCGCGAGAATACGCCTGTCTTTGAAACCGAGCGCCTTGAGCGTGCCTATCTGCGTCTTTTCCTTTGCGGTCAGCCTCTGCATGGTCGTTACCATAGTCAGAACCGCGATAAGCAAAAACAGCGGCGGCAGGACGGAGCCCATGGTTTTGCCCTCATCGCTCTCGCCTTTCGCCTGAGCATAAGCCGTGCTCTCGTCCTTTGAAAGAATAAGCGTGGTCTTGCCGAGGGCATCATCGACTGAATTTTCAAACTGCTTTCTCGAATCATCGGAAATAACATTTATCTGCGGATAAAAATCCATGCCAACTGTCTTTTTATAGAGAGCCGGCGAAATAAACGCATAGCCGTAGGTCGTATAATCGGGCATGAGCTGCGTCTCATCGCGTACGCAGATCATATATTCGCCCGCTTTTATCAAGCCTTTGACCGTTCCGCTGACTTCAAAATTTTTATATACAAGCGTCAGCTTGTCGCCGATCTTCACATCATTTTTAGAAGCGTAGATATCCGACAGCCAGATGCCGTCCTCGCTCGCGGAATTATATTCTTCGCCGTCCATGAGCACAAAGCCCGAGACATTCTCGTTCTCCGTAACGGTCATCGCGAGGCTATCGCCCTCACGCTCTTTCACATCGGCGTTGACGGAGAGATAACGCGAGGCTGATTTCACTCCGCTTATGTTCTCTATTTTTTCAAGCTCGTCTTTTGAAAAGCCCGACTCGGATATTATTCTGTAATCCGCATAGTTGGATTCTTCGAAAAACGAAGCCATGTTGTCCTCAATGCTGACCCATTCCATATTGAAGCCGACAAAAATACCGACTCCGAGGACTATCATGATTATCATCGAGATAAACTGCGCGCGGTAAAGACGCATCGTTCTCAAAAGCTTTTTGAACAGCATACTGCGCCTCCTTTACCAATCAATCTCATCGGCAGAAGCCGGAGAAGGCTGATCCTCACAGGAGACTATCCTGCCGTTTTTCACTCTTATAACGGTATCCGCCATCTTCGCTATATTCTGGTTATGAGTGACTATGACTATCGTCTTGCCGTAATCGCGAGCCATTTTGAGCAGCAATTTGAGCACACGCACGCCGGTTTCGGAATCGAGCGCGCCGGTCGGCTCATCGCACAGGAGTATCTTCGGATTCTTCGCGAGCGCACGGGCAATAGACACGCGCTGCTGTTCGCCGCCGGAAAGTTCGGAGGGGAACTTCTTGAGATGATCCGCAAGCCCGACTTCTTCGAGCATCTTTGTCGCGGAGAGCGAATCCGGGGCTATCTCTTTGACGAGCGAGACATTCTCGTGAACCGTAAGGGTCGGGACGAGATTATAGAACTGGAACACGAAGCCGACTTTCTTCGCTCTGTAATCGGCGAGCTCATCGTTCGAGAGCTTCGATATATCCTCGCCCTCGACATATATCTTTCCGTCGGTCGGGCTGTCAAGTCCGCCGAGCAGATTTAAAAGCGTGCTCTTTCCCGCGCCGCTGGGGCCGAGGATAACAACAAATTTTCCCTCTTCAAGCTCCATATTCACCGAATCGAGAGCCTTGAGTTCGTGGTCGCCGCTTTTATAGACGCGGCTCACATTTTCAAACTTTACTACTGCCATTGCTTTTCTCCCTTTCTTGCTCATATCTTCTGCTCATGTGTTCGAGACTGTCCTGCGGAACCTCCGAGAGCAGAGAACACACAGCCATTTGCAGATCCCCAATATCGGGGAACATACATCGCAGACTCTCCGAAACTATCTCATAGTAATGACCGTAGCGGTGCGCGGTATCGTTGCCCGAATCGGTAAAATGCGCCATTCCGTAAGAGGTTTTGCTGATTATCCCGAGTTCCGAAAAAGTGTCCATCATATTGTGCACGCTCGGCTTTGACAGATTGAGCGCCGAAGCAAGGTCGACGCAGCGGACTCCGCATCCGTCTCTGTCGAGCTCCTTCATTGTCAGAAGGTAGCGTATATTTGACGCCGTAAGTGTTCTTCGGTTTGTCATGATCTTCCTCCCGCAATAAAGTGTCAAACATTTGATTAGCATTTGCTAACCGTGATCTTTAAAAATAGATTAGCCCCCGCTAACCAAGCTATATGGTAAACTATTCTTTGCGCTGTGTCAATATGATTTTTTCCTGTTTTATTGACAGACTAACAAATTCGGCAACATCCACAAACGATTAGCATATGCTAACCGATAATCTTGTCGAAAAGCACGGGCACAAAGACATATTGATTTTCGGGCGGGCGCGTGATATCATTAATTATACAAATTTAATGAACGGAGGGATCAGATGCACCTGCAGGAATCCGGCGAGATGTATCTCGAAACAATATATGTACTTTCAAAGAAAGGCGTCGTGCGCTCGCTCGATGTCGCGGAATACATGGGCTTTTCAAAGCCGAGCGTCAGCCGCGCCGTTGGACTTCTCAAGCAGGGCGGCTATCTCCTCATGGACAAGGACGGATATCTCACACTCACCGATGCGGGGCTTGAGGTCGCGCACAAGATATACGAGCGGCACACCGTGCTCTCGAATCTGCTGATCCGCCTCGGTGTCAACGAAGAGGTCGCGGTCGAGGACGCATGCAAGCTCGAGCACGACATAAGCGACGAGACATTCGCGGCGATAAAAGAGCACGTTGTCAAAAATATCGACACCCTGAAATAATTTGTATCGGCAAATTATTATAAGCATTTTTACTTTTCGAGTTTTGTTTTGAAAATATTCAATAATACAGATAGGCATGTTCAACAATTCGGCGCTTCCCATTTTGTTGAACATGCCTAAATATATTTGTGCGCTTGAAAAGCCTTTTTACGCATGGTATAATAATTTGAGATTATGTGTAAAGACTTGCACATAAAGTATTACACAAAAGGAAGGTAGAAATGAGCAAAGGAAAGAACCAGGCGCCGAGCGGGGCTATCAAGCACAACACCTACACCGGCAAAGAGCTGACAGGTTACTTAGTAGGTCTCGCAGGACAGAACATCATCTACAACATCATCGCAGGCGGACTCCAGTACTACTGGCAGTCGATTATTTTTTTGCCGGCGATGGCCATCTCGGTAATATTCTTCGTCGCCCGCGTTTGGGATGCTATCAATGACCCGATGATGGGTTCGATAGTTGACCACACCAGAACAAAGTGGGGTAAGTGCAAGCCCTACCTCATGTTCGTCCCGATCCCGATAGGAATCATTACCATTCTCACATTCTGCAACAAGACATACACCGACTACACATCGACCGGTGCGCATGTACTGATTATCGCCTGGGCGGCAATCTCCTACATTCTCTGGGGTATGTGCTACACCGTCGGCGATATTCCGCTCTGGGGTGTAACCTCGCTTATGACCGACGATGAGAACGACAGAGCAAAGGCTCTCTCGCTCGCCCGTATAGTCGCAAACCTCGGCGCTATCGGCATGCTCATCACTTTCGCAGGAAAGGCTCTCTCCCCCATGTTTCAGGAGAAGAAAGGCCTTGACCTTATTCATGCGGACAAGATGTCCTATATCATAATCGCCGTTATCCTTACGATATTCGCAACTATTCTCTTCCAGTTTTCCGGCTTCTCTGTAAAAGAGAGAGTTCAGCAGTCCGAAAAGAAGTATACCATGAAGGAGAACTTCAAAATTGCGATCTCCAACGATCCGTTCAGAAGGCTCCTCCTCTCGGGCATTCTCAGAAGCCCCATCATGCTTCTCTCGATCGTCGGTCTGTCGCTCGTTATGTACTACTTCTTCGACAACAACCTTGCCAATCTTGTTGTTGACGGCCAGCTTCAGATTATAAAAATCGTTCAGCTTCTGGTTATGGCTATCGGCCTTCTCGGCGGTATGATCATCGGTACTGCCGCCACGCCGAAGATGTCCGCAAAGTTCGGCAAGAAGCAGCTTTACAACTTCTATTCAATCGCCGGTGCAGTTCCCTATGCAATGATCTTTGTCGTCTATAAAATAGCCGGCGGCAACCTTATGCAGAACATGGTTTATGTCGTTTTGATGGCTGTTATGATGTTCGCGGCTTCCTGGGCAATGGGCTCGATAAACATTCTCCAGTCGATAATGATAGCAGACTGCGTTGACTACGAGGAGTACAAGAACGGCGTTCGCACCGACGGCGTGTTCTTCTCCGGCCAGTCCTTCATCACCAAGCTTGCAATGGGCGTTTCCTCGCTCATCTCCGGCTTCATTTATTCGGCTGTTCACTACACCGCCGAATACATCGAGACTCTTAACCTCGACCTGGCGGCAGGAAAGTATCATTTCTACGAGGCGAACGACGGAAAATACGCAATGGCGATGTTCCTGCTTATTTCCATTCCGCCTGCAATCGGCATGCTGCTCTCCGCTATCCCCACTCTCAAGTATTCGCTCACCGATGCGGAGCACACAAGAATCCTCAACGAGCTTATTGAGAGACGCGCAAGCAAGAATAACGGAAGCAACGACTGATTGTCTCCGACAAATCAATAAGCACGGCGGTGCAGCTCACTCGGGCTGCACCGTTTTTGATATGCATAAAAAATAACGGAGCAGGCAAAACCTACTCCGTTATTTTCTTTCGGGTTATTCGAGCGTCCCGTCTCCGCCCATGAGCGCCGCCAGCTCTCTTATGCGCTCTATCGGGAACGGCGGGGAGCACAGCGGTTTCATCGCTATGCTCATCAGCTTCATCGGGTTGTCATCCGCGGCGACGCGGTTTGAGGACAGAGCGCCGCATATGCGGCAGCGGTGGACTATCGCCCACTCGCCGTTTTTTCTCACCCAGACCGCTATGGGATCCATGATTCCCCCGCAGTCCGCGGCTCTGTCGCCCGGCTCGATGTCGACGTGCAGGCTCGAAAGGCAATTCGGGCAGTGATTTCTGTGCTCGCTGCCCGCTCCCTGCGGCACTACAGTGCGTCCGCACACTTTGCAGACAAAAGTCTCGTTGCAGGCGTGAGTCTTATAATAACCTTTTTCGTACTGTTTGCGTTTGTTTTCGCGATTCATTTTTCCTCCCGAAGATCATGGCTCGCGGGAGGAACGGCAGAGTGTGTTTTTTATTTGCCGACCTCCCGGTTAGCGCACACTCTCCGATGATTTTGTGATAAACTTCAAACAAAATCTCCTTGTGTTTTTATTCAAGAAACGGTCAAATGACCGATATCTCGTCTGTGTATTCCGCTCCGCACGGCATTATCGACGGCAGGGCGAGGGAAAACAGGTCGGCGGCGCGCTCCTCGATAGCGGAAATGTGCTTTGCGCGGTCGTTCAATTTTTTTATATCCGCCGCGCGCATGACTATCGGCAGCTTCGCGGTCGAGCGCATGGCGCGGAGCTTTTCGCGTCCGATAGCGTTGAAGCCGAGCACGCGGATATACGGCGGTATACCCTCGCAGTCGGACGCTTCGATACCGAGCAGAAGAGCCGCAACGGCGCGCCTTATCCGCGCATGGGAATAGCGCTTCGTCTTTGTGAGCGAATAGAGCTCCTCGAGCGAGGATGCGCTGCGCGAGGCAGAATATATGCGGTTTTCGAGTCCCTCGGAAATATCCGGCACCGCCGCTATTCTCTCCGGAGTCGAGACGCGCAGGCACGCGAGAACAGCTTTTTCGAGAGCGTTGATATCCGCCGGCGCTCTGCCCGCCTCTATCTCCGCTTTCAGTATCTCTGCGGCATTTTCGGGCATGAGGTCGTCAAAGTCCTCCCCTGCCCTCACGCGGGTGCGTATGAGCGAAGCGCTCGCAAAGGAGTTCACCGCTTCGCCGCTGTCGTGACCCGCTCCCTCGCGCCTGACGGCGAACGGAGCGAGCTCGGATTTGAGCGTATCTATCGCGCGTATATATTCAACAGCGAGTGTATCGTTCGGCGACGAGAGCACCGATGCGACGCGGGGATCGAGCTCTTCCACGGCGCGCTGTCTCGCCGAGGCAAAGCTCACGCCGGAGAGCAGGTTTGCGCGCATACTCTCGCGCACGGTGTAATCATCGACCGCGCGGGATGCGGCTCGGAGAAGTTCTATATCGGCACATTCGCTGCCGAAACTCAGCGTATCGACGCACCCCATGGCGTCGAGCAGCCCGACAGCTCCCCTCGCAAAGGTCTGCGCCGCAGCGCACGCCCACGGGACAGGGAGCGAAACAACGAGATCCGCGCCGTTCATCAGAGCCATGTGCGCGCGCGCGTTCGGATGCATCAGCGCAATCTCTCCGCGCTGGACGAACCAGCTGCTCATCACGCACACAACTGCCGACGCGCCGTTTTCACGCGTGCGGGCTATATGATATGCGTGCCCGTTATGGAACGGATTATATTCGGCGACGATGCCTGCGGTGCTCATCGGGCTCACTCCTTTCCGTTTTTCGACAATAAGACAGGGGAATTCTGCAAGAACTGCTTGAAAAATCCTCTTATAGTATATATAATATATCAGTAACGTGCTTGTTTCAAGCAAATCTTTTTATTTGGAGGCAATACTCTTGAAAATTCTTGTTATCAACGCCGGAAGCTCATCGCTTAAATATCAGCTCATCGACATGGACGGCGAGCAGCTTATAGCAAAGGGCATCTGCGAGCGTATCGGTATCGACGGCAGAATCAGCGGCTCGACCACGGACGGCAGAAAGTTCAAATACGACGTAACTCTTGAAAACCACACCGCGGCTTTCCTCGAGGTCAAGAAAGCTCTTACTTCGGGCGACTGCAAGGTTATCGACGATCTCTCCGACATTTCGGCTGTCGGTCACCGCATAGTCCAGGGCGGTTCTCTGTTCAAAGAGAGCGTACTCGTTGACGAGGATGTTATCGCCGGCATCGAGAGCCTGTGCGATCTCGCTCCCCTGCACAACGCCGCTCACATTCAGGGCATCCGTGCCTGCCGCGAGGTCTTCGGCGAGGATGTTCCGGAAGTTGTTGTTTTCGACAACGCTTTCCATTCGACCATGCCCCCCGAGGCATTCCTTTTCCCGCTGCCCTATGAGTACTACGAGAAGTACAAAGTCCGCCGCTACGGCTTCCACGGCACATCGCACCGCTTCGTCAGCGCTCGCTGCGCGGAAGTTATGGGCGTTGACCTCAAGGATATCAAGCTCATCACCTGCCACCTCGGCAACGGCTCTTCCATAACCGCTATCAAGGACGGCAAGGTTATCGACACGAGCATGGGTCTTACTCCCCTCGACGGCTTCATCATGGGCTCGCGCTGCGGCGGAGTTGACCCCTCGGCTATCACCTATCTTCAGGAGAAAGAGGGCTGGACTCCCGCAGAGACAGCTGAAATTCTCAACAAGAAGTCCGGCGTTCTCGGCATCTCCGGCGTATCGAGCGACGACAGAGACGTTCTCGCCGCCGCAGAGGCAGGCAACGAGAGAGCCGCTCTTGCAAGAAGCATCCAGCGCTATCAGATCCGCAAGTTCATCGGCGCATATGTTGCCGCGATGGACGGCGTTGACGCAATAGTCTTCACCGGCGGCATCGGCGAGAACACCTGCGACCTGCGTGAGGATGTCTGCAAGCATCTTACATATCTCGGCGTTAAGATCGACTGCGAGAAGAACCTCGAGCTCAGAAAGGGCAAGGAGGGCGAACTTTCGACCCCGGATTCAAAGGTCCGCGTCTTCGTTCTGCCCACCAACGAGGAACTGCTCATAGCCAGAGACACCAAGGCTATCGTCGAGAAGCTCTGATATGAACGGCTGCAACACTTTTATATTTGACAGTTTACCGGAGAAAGAGCTTATCCCCCGGTTTGAGATAAGCTCTTTCCACTGGGAAAAAGACGGATATTCGCGCCCAGAGAGCTCCGTGCGGTTCTGCGCGGTGAAAAACGAGGGCTACTATGCTTTTCTTGAAAGCTCCGAAAGCCCTGTGCTCGCGAGATACACAAGGCGCGACGATCCGGTATATACCGACAGCTGCCTCGAAGTGTTCATTGCTCCCGTCAGCGGGCGCAGCGAATACATAAACTTCGAGATGAATCCGAACGGCGCTTATCTGTCGCAGTTCGGAAGCGAGAGAAACGGTCGCGTGTTCATAAAAGAATTGACCGCAGAGGCCCCGCGCGTCAGCGCAGGAGTTTATACGGACAAAAAGGGCTGGCATGCTCAGCTGTTCATCCCGGAGAGACTGATATCGTCGCTCTACGGCTGCGATTTTTCGGTCGGCGAGGGCGAGATACGCGGCAATTTCTATAAATGCGCCGACGACTCCCCGACCCCGCACTACGGTGCGCTCTTCCCTGTTGACAGCGCTTCTCTCGGCTTTCACAATCCCGAAAGGTTCGGCACTATCAAAATAATCAAAAGGTGATACAGATGCAAACGCAGAATGCTCCCTTTCCGCTGCAGCAGATAATCGATGAATTCGGTTTTGAGGGAGAATATATCGGCTACCGCGTTTCAAACGACGGTCATATAAACAACACTTTTGTTCTCGATTTCAAGAATGCTGACGGCAGCAGCACAAGCTACCTTGTTCAGCTGATAAATACGAATGTTTTCAAGAATCCAGACGAGCTGATGGAGAATATCGTCGGAGTCACGGGATATCTGCGCAACATAGTTATCGAGCGCGGCGGCGACCCGGAGCGCGAATGCCTCAGGGTGTTCTTCACAAAGGACGGCAAGCCCTATTTCAGAACAGAGAACGGCGAATGCTGGCGATGCTACAATTTCATCACCGGCGCGCACGCCTGCCAGTCCATTGACGACCCGAAAACATTCTTCAACGCCGCAAAGGCTTTCGGCACTTTCCAGTGCCTGCTCGCGGACTATCCGAGCAGCACGCTCCACGAGACCATACCGAACTTCCACAACACCCGCTCCCGCTTTGCCGACTTCAAGAAGGCAGTCGGCGATGATCTCAAGGGTCGCGCGGTGGGCGTACAGGAAGAGATCGATTTTGTTCTCTCGCGTGAGGGCGACACGGGTATCCTCGTCGATATGCTCAGCAACGGCGAACTGCCGCTGAGAGTCACACACAACGACACGAAGCTCAACAACGTCATGTTCGACAACGAGACCGACGAGGGCATATGTGTAATTGACCTCGATACGGTCATGCCCGGACTCTCGCTCTACGATTTCGGCGACAGCATCCGCTTCGGCGCGAGCACCGCCGCAGAGGACGAGAAAGATCTCGACAAAGTAAACTTCGACATTGAGCTCTACAAAGTCTACACCGAGGGCTATCTTTCCGCCGCCGGCAAGAGTCTGACCGACGCGGAGATTGAATATCTCCCCTTCTCATCGAAGCTCATGACGCTCGAATGCGGTATGCGTTTCCTTGGGGACTACCTCAACGGCGACACTTATTTCCGCATTGACTATCCCGAGCACAATCTTGTCCGCGCCCGCACGCAGTTCAAGCTCGTCGAGGACATGGAGAAGCAGATGGACGAGATGAAAAAGGTCACACAGGAGATATACGAAAAAGTCTGCAAATAAAAAAGCCATACGGCATGGAGGGTCAGAGCTATGTTATCTCTGATGGACGAGCGTCAGCTCAGGCACAGTCTTGCCCTCTGGACGATGAAAAACAGCCGCTTCGCGCCGCAGCCCGGAAGCTGCGAGGAAGCGGCTTTTATCAAAACTTACGCTGTGCCACAAACAAGATTTGAGCGAGTCAATTCCGCCGTCTCTTCAAACGGCAGACCGCTCTCGATATTCCGCACCGTTATACGCCTCGCCGACTGGCAGTCGCGCAGCGGGCAGGAATGTGCGCTGGTCTATCTCAAGGCAGTTGAGACGGACACGGACAGCCTCGGCAACACTGCCGAGATCACTCTGGGCTATTCAATAGTCAGCAGGTGATATACTTTCTTATTGCGGGATATACCCGCTTTGCTATGAACGCGAGCAGCAAGCAGAAAACGGCATCCTTCGGAAAGGTCGTGAACACGCAGGCGCTCATCATCTTCATGAAGCCCGGATATGTATTGAGATACAGTCGGGTGACAAAATAGAAATACACAGTACCGATAATATATATTATCACAGTGCCCGCGAGCGCGGCGAAGAAGAGCTTCCAGAATGTGCGCTCTTTAAGATGCTCGACTATGTATCCCGTGACTACGGCCGCGACAAGGAAGCCGATTATGAAACCGAAGGACGGCTTCAGCACGCAGGCGATTCCGCCGCCGTAGGTAAACACGGGCACTCCGCAGAGACCGAGAATTATATATGCCGCAACGCTCAGCCCCGAGCGCCACGCGCCGAGGAGCATAGCCGAGAGCAGAACAAATTCGAGCTGCAGTGTTATCGATATCATCGGCAAAGGTATTTTTATAAATGTGCCGAGGATTATCAGGGCGCACGAAAGCGCACACACGGCGGCGGTCATCGCCCTACCTTTTGAAGTCATTTTACTTTTCATTCTCTCACCTTCCGGGAATTGGATCGCATTTGATTATATCACAACAACTATACAATCAATTCAACAAATCGACTTTTCAGCGTGAAAATGCGCTTAGAAATACATAAAATTTTTTCTTATAGCTGGAGGACAGACTGATGCAAGAGCTGATTAAAAGAAACACGCCGGAGATTGCCGACAGGTTCGCACTCGAAATCGAGGACAGGCGCGAGGGCAAGAGCTTCTATGAAATCGAGGCGTGCGGCGACAAAATAGTTCTGCGCGGCGACTGCAAGATAAGCCTTGCAATGGCATATTACAGATATCTGAAGGACTGCTGCGGGGTCAATCTCGCCCACTGCGGCAACGACAGGATAGGCAATATCACCGACGCTCCCCTGCCAAACGGCAAGACAGTCCGCATTATCGAGCAGGACAAACGCGCCTACATGAACTACTGCACGTTTTCGTATTCCGCCCGCTGGTGGGACTGGGAGCGCTGGGAGCGCGAGATAGACTACATGGCTATGCGCGGAATAAACATGCCGCTGAGCATAGTCGGCTACGAGGCGGTGCTTTTCTATACCCTGCGCGACCTCGGATATACGGACGACGGAGCGCTCAATTTCATCAGCGGCCCCGCATATCTGCCGTGGCAGCTCATGGGCAACCTCGACAGCTATTTCAGCCTGACGGACAAAGCTTATGTTGACAAGCGACTTGAACTCGGCAAGAAGATAATCGACCGCGAGCTCGAGCTCGGCATGACACCGATTCAGCAGGGCTGCTCGGGTCAGGTGCCCTCAACAATTCTTCGCGTGCTTCCGCACACGAACGCATACAATGTCCCCTCATGGTGCGGGTTCCCCGTAACATATCAAATAGACCCGCTCGACAAAAACTTCAGAAAATTCGGCATGGCTCTGCTTGAAAAGCAGCGTCAGCTCTTCGGCGCGCACCACTATTATGCCTGCGACCCGTTCCACGAGAACAAGCCCCCGATAAAGGGTGACAAGTATCTCCAGAACGTAGGAAAGGCTATTTCAGAGATGTATACGGCTTTCGACTCTCAGGCGGTCTGGGTCATGCAGGCATGGTCCCTGCGCGAGCCGATAGTCAAGGCTGTTGACAAGGACAAGCTGCTCATTCTCGACATCGACGGCAGCAAATGCGAAAAGACCGACGGCTTCTGGGGCTACAACTTCATCAGCGGCACTCTCAACAACTTCGGCGACAGAAACACACTCCACGGCTCGATAGACGCGCTCGCCGAAAACAAGTTCATGGAAGAGCGCGAAAAATATCCGAATATCGTCGGCACGGGGCTTTTCATGGAGGGTATTTTCCAGAACCCGCTGTATTTTGACCTCGCTTCGGATATGCTCACGCGAAGCGACAAGCCGGAGCTTGACTCATGGCTCAAAGACTACGCCCGCCGCCGCTACGGCAGTGACGAATCATGCCTTTTCAAAGCGGTCAAAGATATGCACGAGACCTGCTACAGCAAGAATTGCACGGGGCGCGAGACTGCGTCGATAATCTGCGCGCGCCCTGCATATGAACAGCGCCACACCGCGCCGAACGATGTCTTTGAGCTGAGATACGACAACGAGAAGCTGCTCGACGCGCTCGAAAATCTGCTTAAAGCCGAACACGCCGATACGGACGGATACAGATTCGATGTCTGCGATCTGACGCGCCAGGTGCTCAGTAACTACGCAAAGGATCTCTACAAGCGCAGCATAAGCGCATTCGACAGCAAAAATATAAGTCTTTTTGAAAAGAGTGTCAACACATTCGTGCGCCTGCTCGAAGATGTTGACAGACTGCTCATGACGCGCCCCGAACTGACGCTCGGCGAGCATGTCAGGCAGGCAAACGCCTATGCCTGCACCGACAAAGACAGGCAGAATTTCGAGCTCAACGAGCTTTATATGCTTACCCTCTGGGGTCCCGCGCGCTCCTCGCAGCTCTATGACTACGCATGGAAAGAATGGGGCGGCATGATAAAAACTTTCTATCTGCCGCGCTGGTATTCGTTCTTCGAGCAGATGGCGGTCAACTTCAAAAAGCGCAAATGCACATTCACGACCACAAAGCGCCGCTATAACGACCGCGAGGATTTCGACGGAACTTCGTTCTACAAGAGCGTTGAAAAATTCGAGAACAAGTGGCTCTCGACCTACAAGCCCGAGCAGCCCTCGGAAGAGGACACGCTCGAAGTCGCGCGCGAGCTGTTTGACTTCTATGCGCCGATGATAAGAGGTGTTCAGGCATGAGCGTTGAGCCGCAAAGAAAAGGCGGAGACAAGCTTGACCTATATGAGCGCCAGATAAATATGCTCGACACCCTGCTCCAACACGGGGCGATATCCGAAGAGCAATACCAAAAGAGTGCGGGTGATTTAGAGAAACTAATGTTCCCGCATGGAGTACCGAAAAGATAAAAAATCAGCCTTCGATTCACAAAAGAACCGAAGGCTGATATATTTTGTTTATTTGCTTCGACTGTTTTTGTCATTCGATCCGGAATGGCCTTCGTATCCATAACCGTAACCGTAGCCGTAACGCTTGCCGTAGCTGTAACCGTAACCGTATCTGCGGCGCGAGATCGAATAGTTGCCGTAGCCGCCCTTGCTGCGGTCGGTCGAGATATTGTAGACGCATCCGGCGAGATCCGTTCCGCCCTGAGTGAGGTCGCTGACAGCCTCAAGTATCGCGGGAACGGGGAACACATCCTCGCGGATAACGAATATTGACGAATCGATATATTTGGCGCATATCGCCGCATCAGCGACGATTCCGACAGGAGGCGTATCGATGATAATATAATCAAACTTCTCTCTTGCCGCCGCAAGGAACTCGCCGGTCTTGGCGTTTGAAAGCACCTCGGTAGGATCGGCAATGCTCTCATCGCCCGCGAGGACAAATATCTTATATTTCTCAATATATTTTATCGCGTCGCTCGAATTTTTGGTACCGTTGACGACATCGGCTATGCCGTTGCCGGAAAGATTGCTTATGCCGAGATTCTTGAGCACGGACGGCTTTCTGAGATCGGCATCAACAAGCAGCACGGAATATCCGTTCTGTGCGAGCGCAAGCGAAAGGTTGACGGCAACCGTTGTCTTGCCCTCGTTAGCTCCGGCGCTCGAAACGACAAAGCTCTTGTATCCGCGTCTGCCATTGAGCAATTCCAGCTTTGTTCGCATCGCCTTGTATGTCTCAACGAACGCAAAGCCGCAGGCTTTGTCGGTTATCAGCAGCTCCCTGCCGCCGTGGGCGGATTTCTTATAGAAACGCTCGCCGCCCGGCACCTGTGACACCTCGCCGATAACATTAAGCTGGAGCTTGTTCTGAATATCCTCCTGGCTTCTGACAGTGTTGCGCGCGGAGTCCCTGATTATTATAATGAGCGCGCATATGACAGCTCCCGCAAGAGCGCCTATAATGGTGTTGCGCACGGTACCGACAGATTTGTCCGGCTTTGTCGGCAACTCCGGCTCGTCGCAGAGATGGATACTGCCGCCGGAATAGACCTGAACGACATCTTTATATGTATCCTTAACAGCCTGCGCGAGCTCATAAGCCTCCTCGGGCGAGGAAGCAGTGACGGTCATATCGATAATGCTGCTGTCCGTCTTGCGTGATGCGGCTATCATCTTCGCAACCTGATCCGCAGTTTTCGGATACGACTTGCACTCGGCGGCTATCGCGTTGCACATAGTGCGCCCGGTCATAAGATGGACGAAAGTATTCGCCATATAAGCCGATGCCGACATATCGTTATAGGAGACGGAATTCTCCCCCGATGACGAGAGGTCTTTTTCGGACTTATTGTTGACGATAAACGTCATGCTCAAAGTATAAGTCGGCTCTTCGACTGCCTTGGTCACCACTGCGCACGATGCTCCAACCACCAGCGCGACAAGTATCAGAAGCCACAGCCTTCTCAGAAGAAGACCGAACACATACATGATGTTCACTTCGACTCCGTCGCTGTCGGTATCTTTTCTAACTATCCTGCTCAATCACATATCCCCCACTTCGTCAATTCCCATTAAAGAGTATCGACTATCTTTCTTCCTATTGAATCATAGAATATCTCGTGCTTTTCGGCTTCGGAGAGCTTATAGCAATTCCTGCCGTCAAAGACCAGAGGTCTCTTCATATACTTTTTGTAGTTATCCAGCGGATATTCCACAATCTTTTCCCACTCAGTCATTATGAGGCAAACATCCGCATCTGTCAAGGCTTCATCTATATCCTTTGCAAAGTTTATTGCACAATTCGGATATCGCTTTCTGAAATTTTCGACACCCAGAGGATCCCATGCGATTATATCCGCGCCCTCGTTGAGCAGTATATCTATATTCTGCTTTGCCGGCGCTTCTCGCAGATCGTCCGTACCGGGCTTAAAAGTAAGCCCAATTATTGCCACACGCACATCTCTGAACGTCGGAAAGAATCTGCGCGCCTTGTCGATAAGCCTTGTGCGCTGTTCGCGGTTAACATCGATAGTCGCCTTTACGGTCTTGAGCTTCACCCCGGCGTGGTCGCTTTGGAAATTGAGCGCCTTTGTGTCCTTCGGGAAGCAGCTGCCGCCGTAGCCTATTCCGGCTTTTAAGAAGTTCGAGCCAATACGCCTGTCCATTCCCATTCCGCGAGCAACCTCTTCTATATCCGCGCCGACTATCTCGCAAAAATTCGCTATCTCGTTTATATAAGAAATCTTCAGCGCGAGGAAATCGTTGGAAGCATATTTTGTCATTTCAGAACTTCGCACGCTGACATGGACTATCGGCAGTTTGAGCGGAGCGTACATCTTTTCGATTATTTTATAAGCCTGCTCGTCATCCGCGCCGACAACTATTCTGTCGGCGTTGAAAGTGTCTCTGACCGCCGTGCCCTGCGAGAGAAACTCGGGGTTTGAGACGACAAAAAAGCGAAGTTCGGGGCGGCGCTCGCCTATTCTGCGGCGCACACTCTCACATGTTCCGATCGGCACGGTAGACTTGACGGCCACGACCGCTTCGTCGCTGCAATTGTCTGCGATGCTGTCCGCAACGGAGAACACGGCGCTTAAATCTGCGGAACCGTCCTCCTTTTCGGGCGTACCGACACCGATAATAATAACCTGAGCTTCGGAATACTTCGTCACATCGTCTGTAAACTCCAGGCGCTCACGGTTTTTGAGCATAAGCTCTTCGAGTCCGTATTCGTAGATAGGAGAGATGCCCTCGGCGAGCATTTTCAGTTTGCCTTTGTCAACATCGAGGCAGATTACATCATGTCCGACATCGGCAAGCGTGACCGCGGTAACAAGTCCCACATAGCCTACTCCCGCAACGGCAATTTTCATAACATACGCACCTTCATTCAAGATTCATATATGTTTTCTTTTTTTCGTCATTTAGCTTCATCGCGCAGAAACATAGCGTCAGCATAATTTGGATATTATAATCATAATAAGACACTATCGCAATTTCCCCCACCATAGTTGCCACGAGCAGCAGAAACATTGAAACGCAGAGCCTCTCTCCCCTATAAGCTCTGCGTCCCAAGCCGATAAGAAGGTATATATAGTACCAATAATACATTATCAAACCCACTATTCCAAGGCCTGATGCCAGTTCGAGATAATTATTGTGGGCATAAACATTAAGTCCGTAAGTCTGTTCTATACAATAAGCATTGTTTGCAAGACCGGTTCCAATAATCGGGTGTGAGTAAAACAACTGCGCAGATATTTCGCCAAATCCCTTCCTCAGTGCAAGGCTTCTGTCGGCGGACACATCATTGTTCACAACATAATCAATCATCTTTTCGAGCCTGAATCCCGCCGCGTTATAGAGCGCGGGAACCTTCAAAAACGCTATTCCTATGCCGACGACCGCAGTAATAACCAAAACAAGTCTGAGAAGATAAAAACGTTTGTTAACATAAAACATCAGCATTGCAAACAGGAGAAACGCCACAACAAAAAGTGCTTTTCTCGACGATGAAAGAACTATATAGAGCAATTCGAATGCCGTGCACAAATAGTAAGCTCGCTTTTTATAGTAATATGCCTTGCAAAAGGATATAGCAGCAGCAACAACGCAGATATAAGCAAGGGTATTAATATTATTTCCGGTAACATTATTATATCCTATGCGACCGAAAAATCCGAAAAACCAAAGTGACGGAGGAGTGCGAACAAAGACAGAGACTATCATTATCATGACCGCTGCAATAAACAGGGCAGTAAAGCGGTCAAAATCCTCGCGCGTTTTTATATAAAGAGTGATGCAGTAGCACACAAGCAAAACCTGCACCATTCTCGAAATATATCTCAGAGAAAGGTTCGGGTCATAGAGCGCCCAGACAGATGAAAGCGCACACAGAACTATGAATATTCCGTACCATATCGTCGGAAGCTTAACGGACACAGTCGGTCTGCCGAGGACATTCACAAGAAGAGTGAGACCTATTACCGCAAAAAAAGTGAAATAATAGGCATAGTTCTGACCCTCTGTCTGCTCGTTAAACGCAAACAGAACGGTGAGCATTGCAACGATAGAGATATCAAGCAGTATCTCCAACGCAGACCGTTTTGAGTTTATTTTCACTTTTCCGTTTTTGAGTTCTACCATAATTGTCCCCGATCGACAGATCTATAAAACGAGTATAACATACCCGGCGGCGGTCGTTTACTCCCGTCAAGCATAATAGCATGCTTTTTCTTCAAATATTAAGCTTTTCTAAAGCCAATCAGACCGTGACATCGCAGAGCTCCGCGCCGACAAATGCGGCAAGCTCTCTGGGGTCGAGGCACAGCTGGAGTCCGCGCTGACCTGCGCTGACATATATTTTTTCAAAATCGGATGCGGTGGAGTCGATAAAAGTCGGATACTGCTTCTTCATGCCTATCGGCGAGCAGCCGCCGCGCATATAGCCTGTGAGCGAGATGAGCTCCTTGACATGGATCATTTCAAGGCTCTTGACCCCGGCGCATTTTGCGCATTTTTTGAGATCGAGCTCCGCGCCGACCGGGATGCAGAACACGAAAAGTCCGTTCTTCCCGCCGCGGGTGACCAGAGTTTTGAACACCTGATTCGGGTCGAGCGAGAGAGCCGCCGCCGCATGGACGCCGCTGAGGTCGCTCTCGTCATAGTCATATTGAAGCACATCGTATTTTATTTTCGCTCTGTCGAGCATTCTCATTGCATTTGTCTTTGTCATGATTTTCACACTCCTGCCATGATATGCATAGTCCGCAGCTGCGTTGAGGATATTCTGTCGTTGACCGAATATGCGTGCTTCTCGAGATCGCCGCATATCGCGTCCGTAAGGCTTTGCTTTTGCAGCTCGGTTATTATCATCGAGGCAATGTCCTCGACTATATCCGCCTTCGCCGAGGCGGTCACGGGTTCATTGTCCGAAGATATGAGAAATTCAAATGTATCGGCAAGCTCCGAGAGCTTTTCGAGCTCGCGCATTGCCCTAAACGCCCATTTATAAAACGGGCGGTATTTTCTGTTGAGCAGGAACACCGCAGACATGGCATGATCCGCAAATTCTATCATCGCGAGTTGGGCGCCGCCCGTCTCACCGTGGGAAATGCAGCGCTTGAAATTATACTGTCCCGCCTGCGCCGCCATTATAAGATGACCCGCAAGCTTTTTGAGCCTGACATCCTGCGGCATATCGAGAAACGACTGACGGATGCGTGAAAACTCGCCGAGATCGTCGCGGAAAACCTCGCCGTTCGTCGCCGCCGCAAGGCAGCTGTCGGGCGTAGTCATCCACTGATTTACAGAATCAAAGCCCGTGCGCGAGCCTGTTTTCGCTAGATAGAAGTCCCCCGTTTTTATAACTCCGTGGCGGCTGCCGCCGACGGGGCTTATTTTGAGCCTGTCAACGCCCTCAAAGCTCTTCGGGAGCTTCGCATAGGCGCGTTCGAGCTGAAATTCAGTGCGGCTGTCAATATCATCGGGCACAAAGATACAGAATCCCGGCTCAAAATCATGGTCGCGCGATATATCATCGTCATAGCCGAAGCACTCCGAGCCGTCGCCGACAAGACCTATCGCAAGCTTATCTTCAAGCTCCGGGAACTTTTCATGGAGCATCGGCGCACCGTATGTTTCATAGAATTTTCTTGAAAGCTCAAGCCCTTTCATATATTTTGTCCGACCTCCTTTTTATCTCCTTGGCGGTCATGAACCAACCGTAATATTCAAAAGTCGGTGCGCATTTTTCGCAGACGAAAGCGTAGTTGCCGTCGAGCGCGTTGGACTTATCGAGCAAAAGATCTTCTGCTTTTTTCAGGCAGTCGGTGATGAACTCCGACGCGTTTTCGAGCCCCTGCTGCGCCTCTGCGGCATTGGCGAGGTTCAGATATGTTATCGCCGTTTCGGGCTTTCCGCCGGGCAGTGCGCTCATAATTTTTATCGCCTTTTGATAGAGTTCACGCGCCTGCTCGTATTCTTTTAGAGACACGCAGGCGAGCGCCATATTGTTATAGAGTCCGCCGAGGCGCGCGTCCCCGGGCGGGAGGAAATCTTCGTAGATGCTCTTCGCCTCGCTGTAGCGTTCGAGGGCTTCGCGCGGGCGGTCAAAAGCTTCACAGACGGTGGCTGCATTGAGGCTGACCGTGGCGGCGGTTATCGAGCCGCCGAGGGACAGCGTTTTCACAAGCTCGTCCGCCTTTTCCGCGCTCTCAAAAGCTTTGTCTTTCAAGCCCATTTTGCGGTAGAGACCCATGAGCTCGTTGAGCACCGCAAGCTCGCCGCGCTTGTCGCCGCCCATGCGGGCTTCGGAGAGCCAATATTCAAGGTGCCTGCGCGCCGCGGGCATATCGTTATGGGAGAGCAGAGTATCGAGCCTGTCCACAACGCGGTCAACGGGGATAAACGACACATTCGTGTTTTCGTCCGGATAATAGAAATCGGTACAGCTCGGGCATCTAGGCTCTTTGTAATCTTCGGGTTCAAGGCTCATATCAAAGCTCCTTTCGGCATCACTGATGCGTTTTGAAATAGTCGTCCGAAACATCGCGCAGGAAACGATACATCGGCGCGAATTTTTTGTATATCCCCTCGAGGCGGGTTATTATCCCGTCGTTCCCGATATCGGAAAGCTCATCGGAGGCGAACACAAAATAGAGATACTTTGCGTTATAGAAATTTTCAAGTCCTGCGGGGCAATCGGGCTTCGGGCGCTTATAGCACTCGGCATCAAGCATGGCTCCCGTTGAAAGAGCCGATTTCACAGCCTTCTTGAAGCCATCCGGGTCATTTCGCAGATGCTCCCTGAAAACCTCCATGTAGTCCGCCGAGACATCGTATGTTCCGACGCCGCACGACCACGCGCGCGGAGTTACTTCGAACCACATGCACGGATACATGTGCCACTCTTTTTTCGGGCGCATGAACATTATCCACATATTTTCGCGGTAGAGGTGCTTGTCGTGGGTATAGCGCGTATCGCGGCGCACCCTCGACACCATCTTCGTCGGTATGGTATTCATGAACGGGTCGATGTCAAGCATCATGTCGCTGAGTGACGCCGCTATTTGGCGCATCGGCACGGTCATGTTTGCCTTTATCTTCTCTTTATTCTCCTCATAGAACGCCTTTGAATCATTGAAGCGGTTGAGCTGCATGAGAAAAAGCGTGTCCGGAGTTATTCCCTTGAAATCGCTCATCAGATAAGTCCCCTGTCGTGCATCGCCTGCGCCGCGAGCATGACGCCCGCCTTGGCGCTGTGGAAATTGAAGCCGCCCTGCATCCATGCGGCATAAGGCTCTCTGAGCGGAGCATCCGCAGAGAGCTCTATCGACGAGCCCATGGTGAACGCGCCCGCCGCCATAATGACCTGGCTGTCATAGCCGGGCATATCCCACGGCTCGGGCACGACAAACGAATCAACCGGCGCACCCGCCTGCATTCCCTGGCAGAATGCGATAAGTGCTTCAGGCGTTCTGAGCTGGACGGTCTGAATGATATCGAATCTCTCCTCGTCGCTTGTCGGAGTAACATCAAAGCCAAACTCCTCAAACAGCGCGGCGGCAAAGACTGCGGTCTTGAGCGCCTCGCCGACGATATGCGGAGAATTGAATATGCCCATGAACAGCTCTCTGTTCTGTCCGAGCGACGCGCCTACTTCTCTGCCGAGACCGGGGACGGTGGCTCTGTAGGCGCATTTCTCGACAAGATCCGCCTTGCCCGCTATGTAGCCGCCGTTCTTGGCTATTCCGCCGCCGGCGTTCTTTATGAGCGAGCCCGCCATTATATCCGCGCCGACCTGCACGGGCTCGACGCGCTGGACGAACTCGCCGTAGCAGTTATCGACAAAGACTATCGAATCGGACACGCTCTTGACTGCCTTTGCAATCTCGGCTATCTTCTCGACCGAAAGGCTCGGGCGCAGAGTATAGCCGCGCGAACGCTGGATATAGACGAGCTTCGGATGCTTTGCTTTCACCGCTTCGGTTATCGCGGGAATATCCGGCTCGCCGTCTGAATTTAAATCGACCTGCTCATATTTCACACCGAAATCTTTTAGCGAACCCATGCCCTCTCCGGTGATGCCGATAACGGGGTGTATGGTGTCATAGGGCTGACCGGTGACGCTGAGCATTGTGTCGCCCGGACGGAGAAGCCCGAAGAGCGCGACGCCGAGCGTATGCGTGCCGCAGGCAAAGCTGTGGCGCACAAGAGCCGCCTCAGCGCCGAACGCGCTCGCAAAAACTTTATCGAGCGTCTCGCGTCCGCGGTCGCCGTAGCCGTAACCCGTGGTCTCGGTGAAATGGCTCTCGCTGACCCTGTTTTCGATAAAAGCGGCGAGCACCTTCTGCTGATTATACTCAGTGTTTTTCTCAATTCGCGCGAAGCTGTGTTCGGCGCGCTCAAGAGCTCTTTCGGAAGCATTGAGTATTTTCTCGTCAAATTTGAAAAATGTCTGTTCCATGTTATATTTCCTGTTCTGTATCATATTCGGCCCATCTGCCGACGGGCGCGAAGCCCGATTTTTTATAAAACTCAACTATGCTGCCGTCCTTGCAGAAGAGCTCGACCCGCCTGCCATCGGACGAATATCTTTCGGCGAGCGTCAGCACCGCCTCGCCGCCGAGTCCCCTGCCGCGCATATCCTTGCGCGCCGCAACGCAGCCGAGAAAGGCTGCCGAATCGGCAACAAACAGAGCGCAGGCGCACGCCGCAAGCGTTTTGCCGCTGTATATCACGCTCCACTGAGCGGTATTCCGGTTCATGCACCTAGACACATCCGCGATCCACTCATCGCGCCCGCCGAGACGGTCGAAGCCCGAAGAAACGAGCAGCGAATATACATCGCGCAAATCGGGATATCTCGGCATCTGAGCTTCGCCGCGCAGAGGTTTCAAAAGATGCTCAAATCGGACTATATTGCCGCTTCTTGTCGGCGAAAGTCCGAGCTTTTGACACACGCTTTCTTCGCAGGAGAGCGTTGAAAAGCCTATGATTTTGAGAAACTGCCAAAGCTCTTCAAAATCTGCGTTTGATTCGGCGCTCAGCACGACGCTGTCATAGGCACGGCAGACCGCAGCGGTTATAATATCCTCGTCATTCCGCTGAACCCAGAACCGAACGGCGGCAGAATCGGCGGAATAAGTTTTCAGATATCCGACGATTTTCGTACCGAACGCGTCGCGGCGGCAAAAATCAAGAAGCTCTTTTTCTTCAGCCAGTTTAAGCATTGGCAAGCTCCCCGAGCATCACTTTTGCAAGGCGAAGAACATCGTCTCCGTCGCTCATTTTTATCACGCACGAGGGCGAGTGGAGATATCTGCACGGGAGCGAAATTGCGAGAGTTTTGACTCCACCCGCGCTGACATGGATAGCCTTCGCGTCGTTTCCGCCGGCAACCATTGTCTTTGTCTGTATCTTTATGCCGTTTTCCTTTGCCTTTTTGAACGCAAGCTCATAGAGGTCGTGGTCATAGATAGTGCCCCTGTCCATAAAGCCGACAACTGCACCCTCGCCAAGAGCGCAAACACGCTTTTCGCCGTCAACGCCGGGGATATCCGCGGCAGTCGTGGTTTCGAGCACGATGGCATAATCGGGTCTGATGCTGAACGCCGAAGCTTTCGCGCCGCGTGTGCCTATCTCCTCCTGAACGCTGAACGAGAAATCCGCGTCATACTCGAGCTCGCTCTTTATCATCTCAATCATCACTGCGCAGCCCATTCTGTCATCGAGCGCTCTGCCCTGAACGAATCCGTCGCCAAACTTTCTTATTCCCGAGTCGAACACTACAGTATCGCCCAAAGAGACATGTTCGCGCGCCTCGTCCGCCGACTCCGCGCCGATATCGATATACATCTCATCAGCCTTGGGCATATCGAGTTCTTCTTCTTTGGAAAGCATATGAATCGGCTTGAGACCGACAACGCCGCTTATCTCTTTATCGCTGACCTTCACGCTTCTGCCGAGATAAACCCGGGGATCGACGCCGCCGACGGCAGAAAATTTGAGCATACCCTCATCGGTTATATAAGTGACAATCATGCCGACCTCGTCCATATGGGCGTCGAACATAACTTTATTTTTCGCGGGACTCTTTCCCTTTTTGTGCACGGTAAGATTGCCGAGCGGATCGACGCGCCAATCGGCGAAGCCGTCTATCTCGGAGATTATGAACTCGCGCACCTTATCTTCCCTGCCGGACACGCCGCCTATCGAGCAGAGTTTTTCAAGCAGTTCGTACATCATGTGCGCCCCCTTTCGATTATATATGCCGCCATAAGTCGGGCGACAGCCTCAATATCATTGAGATCGACTATCTCAGCCGCAGTGTGCATATTCCTCTGCGGAATAGAAATGAGTCCCATTCTGACTCCGCTTCCTGCAACTTGAATCTCGTCGGCGTTGGTGCCGGTACTGCCGCTCATGACCTCGCACTGGTGAGCGATGCCGTTTTCGTCGGCGATGCGCTCAAGGGTGCGGGACATCGAATAATCGAGCGAGGGCGAGAAGCCTATCATCGCGCCGCCGCCGAGCTTGCCGCACTTCTCTTTTTTGAGTCCGGGAGCCATGGCGAAGCTGACATCAACGGCGATAGCCTCGTCGGGCGCCGCCGCAAAGCCGCCCGCCGCCGCGCCGCTGCCGCCCGTCTCCTCCTGAGACGAGAACAGCACGCTGATGCGGCATCCGTGATTTTTATCTTTGAGCAGCTCAAGGCAGCGAAGTATCGCCGCAACGCCCGCTCTGTCATCGAGCGCGGCGCAGCTGACTCTGCCGCCGAGCAGCTCTTTCGGGGTGCTGTTGACGGTGATGCGCATACCGGGGCGCACGATTTTTTTGACATCGTCTGCGGTCATGCCCACATCTATGGCGAGGTCGTCTGTTTTCTTCGCCTTTTTGTCATCGTCACCCGAGGCAAGATGCGGCGGAGTCGAAGTTATCACGCCGAAAAGAGGTTCGTCGCCCCACACCGTCACCTGTTCTGCGGCGAGAACTCGCGCATCTATTCCGCCGACGCGCGCAAATTTTATAAAGCCGCTGTCGTCGATAGCGGTAACGGTCATTCCTATTCTGTCTATATGAGCGTCGAGCAGGATATGCACCCCGTCGCCGCCCGTGTCTCCGCACACACTGCCGAGCGCATCGATATGAGCGGGCATATACTCTTCGAGCATGGATTTTGCAAGCAAAGCCGCCTCATTTTCATTGCCTGAGGTTCCGTTTGCGCCCGCAAGCGCCAAAACAACGGCTTTCAGATCTTTATTTTCGAGCAATTTCCATCTTCCTTTCTAAAAATTAAGTTGAAAATTATGAGAATATGGAGTATTATAATAATCGATAAATAAAACAAGTCCATTGATTGGAGAGATAGCAATGAGTCAGTCACATCACCATCATCACCACAGAAAAAAGACGAAGAAAAAGGTTATTATAACAATAGCCGTTATTCTTCTCGTCATAGCGATTCCGCTGACTGCGGGACTGATCACAGTCAACCACTATCTGAGCAAGATAAACTATGAGGAAGAGACAAAGGACATCAATCCGGAGCTCACAGAGAATCTCTCAGACCCGAACGCGGACAAGGATATATCCGAAAATATAGACGACCCGCGCATGTGGTATAACGACAACATAATCAACATCCTGCTCATCGGACGCGATCTCGGTCACGGTTCTAAATATTATTCCCGCGCCGACTCGGTCATAGTCGTTTCGATAAATAAGCTCAACAATGACATCAAGCTCGTCTCACTTTCCAGAGCGACCTATGTCTCCATCCCAGGTCACGGCAACGCCAGACTAAATGCGGCGCACGCCTACGGCGGATCGAAGTTGCTTATCGACACGATAGAGCAAAACTACAAAATAAGGATCGACCACTATGTGAGCATCGATTTCAACGGCTTCATCAAAGCCATTGACGCACTCGGCGGAGTCGATATAGCGCTGACAGAGAGCGAAGTGAAAGCTCTCTCGCCGATACTCAAGCAGAATGGCACCGTAGTAGAGGGCGCCGGAACCTATCACCTCAACGGCAACGAGGCGCTCGAATATGCCCGCCTGCGTGAGATAGACAGCGACAGAGCGAGAACCGAGCGTCAAAGAACGATTCTCATGTCAATCTTCTCGAAATTCAAGAAAATGTATTCGACCGAAAACTATTCGACCCTGCTCAGCAAGAGCACAAAATTCCTTGATCAGGTTCTGCCGCTCGTAAGCACGGATTTCACGAAGAGCGAAATAATCAGCCAAGCAACGACCTACGCAGGATATCTCAACTGGCCCGTAACCGAGGCTATCATCCCGAGAGACAAGACTCCGTTGACAAAGATAAACGGTGTTGAGGTGCTGATAGTCAACTGGGCGAAGGTCAAGAATGACATTCACGAAGTCCTCTATCCCGGCATTGAGCCCCAGGAGCAATCCTGAGGCTCATAGATAGAATAATTTACAGCTCGACGCCGCCGACAGGGCGAACCGAGAGAATATAGCACGAACCCGAACCGAACACTTTTTCCATCAGGTCTTTGTACTCATCAAGCTTATTGAGCGGTACAAAGGCCTGAATTGTTCCTGCGAAGCCGCCGCCGTGGACTCGCCACGCGCCGCAGCCGTCAAGCAGCTTTTCACTCAGTGAAAGTGCGAGCGACACGGGCTGCTCGGACACTTTCTTGCAGGAATAGACATTCTGGTTGTACATATAAGAAGAGCGTCCGCTCTCGATAATATATTTCTTAAAGGTCTCGAAGTCGCCCGCCTTGAGTGCGGCTGCCTGCTTCTCGACGCGCGCGTTGTCGCCATAGAAATGCATGGCGCGAAGCACTGCTCTGTCGCCGCAGGAAGAGCGGATATCAGCTATGTTCTTCATGAACTCGTCCTCGTCAACCTCGCGCAGGACACTCTTGCCGAGATATTCGGCGACGCTCTCCATCTCCTTGCGCACGGCGGCATACTCATCCGTAAGGTCGGAATGGCTTCCGCCGGTGTCTACGATGCAAAGGGCATATCCGCAGGAAGCAAAATCAAAATCGAGCTTCTCGATAACGGGATTTGCAGGGTCGGCAAAGTCGATCTCAACGAACGAGCCGACCGAGCTTGTCATCTGGTCGAGCAGACCGCAGGGCTTGCCGAAGAACTTGTTCTCCGCCGCCTGAGCTATCTGCGCGATTTCAACATCGCTCACCTTGCCGTCATTAAACAGATGGTTAAGAATAGTTCCGAGCAGGACTTCAAACGCCGCAGAGGACGAAAGACCCGAGCCGGAGAGCACATCGGACGCGGTTGCCGCATCGAATGCGCCGATATTATATCCGCGCGACTTGAACTCGGCGCACACGCCGCGGACAAGTGCCTTTGACTTGCCAAACTCGGCTTCGTGCGGCTCGAGGTCGCTGATATCGATTGTGTCCATGGCGTAGCCTTCGCTCTTGACATTGACTACGGTGCCCTCGCCCTTCGCGGCAACGGCTATGGCATCAAGATTGACGCTCGCAGCGAGCACGCGTCCGTGGTTATGGTCGGTGTGGTTGCCGCCGATTTCGGTTCTGCCGGGTGCGCTGAAGAGACCCGCCTCACGGCTCGAACCGTAAAACTCCTCGAACTCGCCGATAACGCGGCAATAGCGCTTTTTCTGAGCATCGACGGTGCCGGACGGATAGAGCTTTGAAAGCTCGGCGTCATATGCGCCGTCGGTCATTCTTTTTTTCAGGACATCTGTGGTATACATAAATCTACCTCGTTTCCGTGATTAATTATCTTTATTTTTCTTTGAGCTTGAAACGCTCTTTTCAACTAAAAGCCATATGAGGTTGACGCACAAAAGCGATGCGCCGCTTATGGTCAGGACTATCATCAGGGGCACAAGGAACGCAGACGAGAGCGGATCGAAAACGTTAGTACCCATGAAAGTATAGGACAGCAGCTTCGGCGCAAAGCCCGCCGCCGAGAGCAGGATGAACCGCCAATAAGGGAACCTGAGCGAGCCGTAAATCCGGCTGACGCTGCCGAGCGGGAATCCGGGGATAAGCCGCAGGGCAAAAAGCAGAGCCTTGTTGACCTTGCCGGAGCTCTCGATTATCTTTCTGGCGCGTTCATTCTTGCTGATTATCTTCCATGCGTTCCCGCTGCCGAACTTCATACCCTCGAAATATTTGATGCTCATCATAATGATAATTCCGAGGAAGTTCACTATCAACGCCCAATATGACGGCAGAACAGCACCGGTAAGGACGCAGATAGCCGAGACCGCGAGGAACGGGATAAAGGTGCGCACAAGGAAGACTATCAGCATGGTGAGCACGAACTTCCAGCTGATGCCGAGCGACTGTATAAACTGCTCTGCTTCAAGCAGCTTTTCCTGATAGACCTTATACCAGAGCCACAGCTGGTCATATCTCAGCAGATAGACAACTACCGAGACGGCCGCGGCGGATATAAGCAATGCGATGCCCGCGGCGTTCATTATGCCGCTTCGTGTCCAATGCTTTTTCAAGCCTTCACCTCAACAAAAGTTTACATATAATTGTATAACATATTTCAGATCTTTTCAACTCAAACCGCACAAATTTTGGCGCAAATATCTTTTAAGCGAACGCACAATATGATATAATAGTATCATGATCCGTAATATGCACACAGACATATTATTCAACAGGTCAAGAGGAGGAATTTTCATGGGCAAGAAAGCTGTCGTTCTCAGCGGAGGCGGAGCAAAAGGCGGCTATCAGATAGGGGTCTGGAAGGTGCTCAGGCAGATGGGATTCACGCCCGACATCGTCGTCGGCACATCCGTCGGCGCACTCAACGGCGCGCTCATGGCGCTCGACAATTTCGACGCGGCGCTCGACATCTGGGAAAACATGAGCATGGACAGCGTGTTTCAGAATTTCGTCAACATGTCCGACGAAGAAAACCCCGACCGTGAATCATACATAAAAGAGCTCGCAAAAGAGGCTATTTTTAAAGGCGGCGCGGACTACACCCCGCTGCAGGAGCGCGTCAAATCGCTCATGGACGAAGAAAAGCTGCGCACCTCGCCGATACGCTTCGGACTGGTCACGACGATGTTCCCGAAGATAAAGCCCGTCGAAGTTTTCATCGAGGATATCCCGGAGGGCAAGGCCGCAGACTATGTGCTCGCGAGCGCGGCGGCGTTCCCGTTCATGAAGTCATACAAAATCGGCGAATCCGCTTTTGTCGACGGCGGATATTCGGACAACATGCCGGTTAAAATGGCTATCGAAGCTGGCGCTGATGACATTGTGGTGGTCAACATCGGCAAGAATCCCGGCGCAAAGTTCGGCGAGGCGGACAATGTCTCGTTCAAATATATCAGCAGCAAAAAGCCGCTCAACGATGTTTTCGGCGGTATGCTGATGTTTGACGGCGACATATCGCGCGGGAACATCCGCCAGGGCGAGCTCGACGCATACAAGGCATATGATCTGCTCGACGGATATTACTATGCGTTCAAGAAATACGAAAAATACAAGATTGCGCCGTTCGAGCCCTACTGCGCGAAGAAATTCGACGCGATATTCTCGGGTCTCCCGAGCGCGGGCAGAGTAGAGAGAGGCGGGCGCGAAAACGTGCTGAACTTCCTGCGCGGATACGACGACAGACCGTTTGAGTTCAACTCCAACGTACTCTACTGCGCCGAGACCGCCGGCGATATCTTCGGCATCAGCACGCGCGAGGAATACACCGTCGCGAGCTTCGACAAGCTTATAAACGAGAACGCGACGGCGCTCATCACCGAGGAATATGGCACAAAAATCGATGAACTGACCGAGAAGCTCGACAAGGGTCTGAGTCTCGATCTGCTCAAGATGGTAGCGAACAATTTCGACAAAAAGTTCCTGCTCGCCTACACGCTGAAAATTCTGCTTGGCGACAGGATAGAATACTCAGACAAGCGCAGGCTTTGGCTGATAGCGGACATCATGCCGCAGGCATTCTGCGCCGCGCTCTACTGCTGCGCGTCGATACTCAACGCCAAAGAACACGGAAAGGAAACGCAGGATGAAGATAGTAATTCTTGACGGATACACAACGAACCCCGGGGATCTCAGCTGGGATTTTCTCAACGAATTTGGCACATACACGGTCTACGACCGCACGCCGAAGGAGAAGATAGTCGAGCGCGCTCAGGGGTGCGATATAATCATAACCAACAAGACGCCTATAGACGCCCGGACGATAGCTGCTCTGCCGGAGCTCAAGTTTATCACTCTGCTGAGCACGGGCTTCAATGTTGTTGATGTTGATTTTGCGCGCGAAAAGGGCATCCCGGTTTCAAACGTGCCGTGCTACAGCACCTCGGCGGTGGCTCAGCTCGTGTTTGCGTTCATTCTCGAACACACCAACCGCGTTGCGCTGCACAGCGAAGCGGTCCACGGCGGCGAATGGAGCAGCTGCCCGAACTTCTGCTTCTGGAAGTCCCCGCTGACCGAGCTCCAGGGCAAGACCATCGGTATCATCGGATACGGCAAGATAGGCAAGGCAGTCGCAAAAATCGCAGAGGCTTTCGGCATGGATGTGCTCGCCAATTCGCGCTCCGCAAAAGTCGGAGACTGCGACGGGGCGGTCAGATTCGTTGAGACCGACGAGCTGCTTAAAAAGTCTGACTTTGTGACTCTCCACTGCCCGCTGACTCCGCAGACAACCTGGCTTGTAAACGCCGAGTTTATTGCGAAGATGAAGCCGAACGCATTTCTCATCAACACCTCGCGCGGACCCGTGGTTGACGAGCAGGCACTCGCCGACGCGCTGAAATCGGGCAGGATATCGGGCGCGGGAGTTGACGTTCTCTCGACCGAGCCGCCGAAAGAAAGCAATCCGCTGCTCGGATGCGAAAACTGCCTGATAACCCCGCACATCGCCTGGGCGGGATTCGAGACAAGGACGAGGCTCGTCGGAATAGTTGAAGAAAATCTCAGAGCATTTGTCAACGGCGAACCGATAAATGTGGTGAATAAGTAAAAAGCAAAAGGCTGTCGCACTCATATGTGTCGGCAGCCTTTTTAAATTGAGCGGTATTATAAAGCAGGATAAGTTCACTTAGGTTTTGCTCTTGCAATACCCGACTGTAACGCACCGCTGCCGCGTGAGCGGCACGATATGAAATTGTATAATTCACACTCTGCCTTCGCATCCTACCATAACCAAGCATTTAATATTTCCCGCGTTTCGGCATTTTCTTTTTGTTTGAAAAAGAAAACGCCTGCAAAAGAAAAGCAAAGCCTACCCATGGGGAACCGTGGGTAGGCTTTGTAAATTCGGAGCATCCACTGAAACGGGATGCTTGATTTTATCAGAACGAGAGGATGACTTTCATCTCGAGCTTCTTGTATTTGGGGATTTTATACGGCTTTTTGAGCGTTGCGATTGCGGGGACATCGCCGCCGACGCCCTGCTGTCTGCCGTCGATATTGACGGTCAGGTTCGGTGTGCGCCCAAGCTCGCAGGAGTGAGCCGCATCATAGAGCATCTTCTTCGTATACGGGTGGACGCTCATCTCAAACGGAGTTCCTGCCGCAGTCACCGTGACTCCCCTCTCGCCGCCGACTTTGAGCCATCTCACATCGCAGCGGTTGGCGTTCTCCTGCGGGAACAGGTAATCGTGAATGAAGCTCTCTGCGCTCTGGAAGCGATAAACTCCGAGGCGCGCCGAGGTCTTGCGGTCGCAGTAGTTCTCGTGCGGGCCCTTGCCGTAATACTCTATTCCGTCGACTCCGTCGGTCAGCTCAAAGGTCAGACCGTAGCGCGGCAAATTGACCGGAGTGATGTTCTTGCAGGTCAGCGACGCGGAGAGCGTGCCGTCCGGGAACACAAGGTATTCGGTAACGATACCCGAAAGATACTTCGTGCGCCACTTGACGCTGAGTTTGACGCAGCTGCCGAAATGCTCCGCCTTGACGGAAACAGGGCGCATCATGCGCTCTGCGCTGTCGAAAGCATGCAGACCGATAAGAGTCTTGACCCACTCAAACGGCACCTGAGCCATGCGCTCGTTGTCGATATTTACGCGGGAAAACTGCGGGCGAATGCCGCGCTCAAGGCGCTCGACGCCGTCCTTTTTATATGAGCAGAGCTCTCCGGTCTTTTTGCTGAGCTTCACTTCAAAGCCGTTTCCGGAGACGACATAGCACTTGTCGTTCTTTGAATATTTTATTTCAACTTTCTTGCCGTCCGCTTTCGGAGCAGACGAAGAATAGTTATACTTGCCGAGAACAAACTGCTCGCGCGCCATGGTGTGACCAGCTTCGAGGTGCATCATATCGCGGCGCAGAATCAGCTCGCAGTCGAGAGTGCGCTCGTTTTCGGTTCTGATATCGAACGGGATATCGACATACGCCTTTTCGAGATAGCCCTTGTCGGGAAGATCGAGCTCGGCGGATTCGATAAGCCTTCCCTGTTCGCGCAGTTCAAGGCGAAGCTCGAAATTCTCGAGCGAGGTGAACATAAAGCGGTTGAGAATAGCTATTCTGCCGTGGCTGAGCGAGAAATCGACCTGCTGATAGCATTTGACGACTTCATAATAGTGCGGGTTGGGCGTGCGGTCGCCGCGGAAAACTCCGTTGAAAGCGAAGTTTGAATCATTCGGCTTGTCGCCGAAGTCGCCGCCGTAGTTCCACTTATCCTTGCCGTCTGCGGTCTTTGTTCTTATCGCCTGGTCGGCAAAATCCCAGATATATCCGCCTGCGAGACGGTCATATTTTTTGAAATCCTCCCAGTAATCGGCGAAGTTGCCCATGCTGTTGCCCATGGCGTGGGAATATTCGCACTCGATGAACGGTTTGTCGATATAATCCGAAGGCTTGAGATGATAACCGAGACCGAGGTTCCAGAGCGCGCGGCTGTGGGTATGCGGCTTGTTCTCGCCTATCTCCTTCATCGCGGTCTGCACGGTGTACATCTCGCTGAACAGATCGCTCGTCTTGAGCTTCGCGTCTGGTTCATAGTGAACCGGGCGGGTCTTGTCTATCTTCAAAATCTCTTTCTTCATCTCGGCGAATGCGTTGCCGTTGCCGGACTCGTTGCCGAGCGACCAGAAGAGAATACATGAATGGTTCTTATAGCTGTTGACCATATTACGCACGCGGTAGCAGCACTCGGCTGTCCAATGCGGATCGCTGCGCGGGACGCGCGTTGCGAGGCCGTGGGTCTCGAGGTTGTTCTCGCTCATGACGAGAATGCCTATCTCGTCGCACAGCTCATAGAAACGGCGCGAATTCGGATAGTGGCAGGTGCGCACATTGGTTATGTTGCTGTTCTTGAGCAGTTCAAGGTCGCTTCTGATTATGCTCTCGGGCACGGCGTGGCCGTAGTCCGGGTGGAAATCGTGGCGGTTGACGCCGCAGATTTTGAGCGGAACGCCGTTGAGCAGAATGAACGGACCTCTGCCCGTCTTGCGGTCATAGGGCGTTATCTTCACTTCTCTGAAGCCGAATTTATGCTCCCTGCGGTCGGTGTATTCGCCGCCGGAAAGAGTGACACAGACGGTATAGAGATACGGATCCTCATGGCTCCAGAGTTCGAAGTTGCTGACAGGTATTTCAAAAGAAATATTGCAATATTCGCCGTCCGCGAGGGGTTTTACATCCGCTTCGGCAAACGCGAATCCTGCGCCGTCGGCGCGAAGAATCTCGACTTTGAGCTTGCCGCCGTCAAACTGAGCGCGGCGCGCCTTGACAACGCAGTCAAGCTTGAACACGGCGGATTTGAAATCCTCCGCCATCTCGCTGCGCATATACATATCCTCTATAAAAACTTTCGGCTCATAGACGAGCGTCACATCGCGGAAGATACCGGAGAGGCGCCACATATCCTGATCCTCAAGATAGCTGCCCGTGCAGTAGCGGCGCACGGTGACCGCGAGGCGGTTGGTACCCGGATGAACAAAGTCCGTTATATCGTACTCGCACTCGTCAAATGTATCCTGAGAATAGCCGACAAATTTTCCGTTGACAAACACTTCGCCGCTCGAATTGATGCCGCCGAAGTGAATGAATATATTATCTTCGGTCTCGTCGACCTCAAACTCGCGGACATAGAGCCCGCAGGAGTTTAGCTCCGGCTTTATGTAAGGGATCTTCGTGGTGGAGATTGCCTTGGGATAATTGATATTGGTATATATCGGGGTGTCGTAGCCCTTTATCTGCCACTCGGACGGGACTTCGAGATCGTCGAACGAGCTCAAATCAAAATCGGGTGCATAGTACCCCTCGATGATATCGTTGACGCTCTCGCAATAATGGAATTTCCAGACGCCGTTGAGGCTGACGGTCTTTTTCTCCCACGCCTCATCGCGCGGAAAACCGGCCGCGCTTCGCGGCTCTGTGTTGACGGAATATACGTCTATATCCTGCCAAAATTCTTTTTCTGTATTTTTTGCCATAATGACCCTCCCGGGAAATGAAAGTCTTTTGATAATATTATCATACACCTAGCGTTCCAGTCAAGAACGCAAAGGTATAAAAAACGGCGTGCGCCGCCTTTTGAGCTTCGCACGCCTTCAGTCTCAGTTCAGCTTGTCGTATGCTTTCAAGAATTCAGTCACATCTGCGAGCATTTTTTCCGTGCCGCCCTCTGTGTTGCTTTCAAGATTCAGAACGAGAATCGGGTCATGCACGCTCATGCGCAGCAGGAACCATCCGTCGCCGTTATTTTTGTCAGTATTTATTCTGATGCCCTCGTAGTTTATCTTCTCCGCCTGCCAGCCGTCGCGCTCTTCGGCAAGAGCTTTCAGGTCGGCTATGACTTTTTCGCCGTATGGTTTGAAATCTTCAAGGTCTATCTTGAACCTGCGCTCAAGCTCCTCTGCCGGCTCTTCAAGGTCGGAGATAAAGCTCTCGAGGCTGCCGCCGCTCTTTTTGAGCAGAGCCGCTTTTATTATCAGCTTCGTGACGAGATACGCGCCGTCATCGAGATAGTAATTCTCCCTGAACGCGGCATGGCCGGAGGTCTCAATCGCAAGCGGGCAGTCGATGCCCTCTTTATTGAGTTCTATTTGCTTGTTGATAACATTTTTATAGCCGCGCTTAAATCTGATATGCTTGCCGCCGTGCGCCTCGATGAATTTCGTAAGTCCTGCGGAGGTTACGGAGTCGGTAACTATAACCGCGCCCGGTTCGTTTTCAAGTATAACAGCCGATATCATGGCGACAAGGCGGTTGCGGTTGAGCTCTCTGCCGTCGGAGAGAATGCAGCCCGCTCTGTCAACATCGGTGTCAAACACAATGCCGAAATCGGCTTTTGTCTGTTTGACCCGCTCGGCGGCGCTGTCTATCATGACGGAAGACTCGGGGTTCGGCACATATACGGGAAAATTGCCGTCCGGCTCGAGATTCATGCTCGGCAAGACATCGGCACCCAGAGGAGCGAGGACTTCGGAAGCGTAGAAGCCGCCCGCGCCGTTTCCGGCGTCTACCATTATTCTCATACCTGCAAGAGGTTTGTCGGCCTCGTCCACGCCGATGCCTTTGCAGATAAGCGAGCGCAGGTGCGCGGCATACTGCTTCATATGGTCGCACGAGGTTATTTGGGCAGGAGCATCGCCGAGTTCGATATTCTCGGCTTTTTCGAGTATGTAAGCGATATCGGGCGAATCGAGTCCGCCGTCGACGGTGAAAAATTTGAGTCCGTTTCTGTCGCCCGGATGGTGGCTCGCAGTCATCTGGACGGAGCCGTCGCAGGGCAGATCGAGCACCGCCATGAACATGGCGGGAGTTGAGCTGAGCGAGCAGTCGATTATATTGACGCCGCGCAGAGCGAGTCCCCTGACGACCGCCGCGCTTATACGCCCGGCCGAAAGGCGCGGGTCGTGGCCAATGGCAACGGTAAGCTTATCCACCGCTTTGCCTGTCTTTTCGCTGAGAAAATCCGCAAACGCCGCGCTCGCCTTTGAGATAAACTCGTCGCTCATATAGAGCGGCTCGTCGCCGTTTCCGATGCCTATTCCGCGGATATCCGTTCCGCTCTTGAACTTTTTATAGATGCCTGTCATATCCGTTCCTCCCGTTTCTTCTGCGTCATTCGGCGCAGATATCGTTTTTGATTTTGCCGTAGGTCTTTTCGCCTATCCCGTCGACATTCGTTATCTCCCACGGATAGATAAATTCTCCGTGCTCCTCGCGGTAGCCAATAATATTTTCGGCTTTCTTTTCTCCGATGCCGTCGAGCGCGGTCAGCTCTTCTTTGTCGGCGGAGTTTATGTCTATTCCGCCGCCGTGCGAAGAGGTATATTGAATTATACTCCCGGCGCGGCTCGGAGAGAACCGCAGGGCAAATGCCGCAGATATTGCGACAGCGAGCAGAATGAACGCGGACGCCGCAAGCAGAATTTCGTTTTTCGATCTGCTCACAGCGTCCACCTCCGGTAAATTATTGAATTTATTGTAACATATGGCAGGAGGGATTTCAACCGATTATTATTTCAAAAATTCCACCAACTCATCCGTGTCGCGCGGATTGATACGCTTGGAGATTATATATGTCTTGTCGCTGCCGTCCGCGTTTTTCTCGCCGAAACGGCCGTAGGACGAGGTGACTGCCGTGCCGTCGGGAAGCACGACATTGCCGCAATAGGCGGTGTCGGCATTCGCTTCGATCTCGGGCTCGGTTTGACCGTCGAGATAAGTGTGAGCTATCTTGATTCGATAGTCGCCCTCGGTGCCGTTTTTCAGATCGTCGTAGCTGCCTATCCACGCTATCCAGCCCTCGCTGTACCAGTCGCCGTTGTCGGAATGGAGCTTCACTTTTTCCGGGTCGCGCTCTATCGAGCGAAAGGTTATAAACAGCCTGCCGTCTTTCAGATAGTCCGCTTTATGGCGCTCGCCGTTGAGAGCCGCGGGGGCATGGACGGGTTCCGACCATGTTTTGCCCTCATCGCGAGAAAATGATATAAGCGAATTTTCTTTCTTCGTGTTCGAGCGCGAGATGAGGCAGAGCTCGTCGCCCGCTCCCCTATCGCTTCGTATGACTTCGACCTCGCACATGTTCGAACGCAGTTCCATATCTCTGTGGGCGGCGAAATATTTTTCCGGCTCGCTCCACTGCACGCGCCCGTCGGGGGTGAAGCTGAGGATGGTTTTGTAGTTATAGAAATCGCCGTCGTGGAAAAAGCCCATCCATTTGTCGACAAATTTGCCGTTCTCCTTGAGCCTTGTCAGCGACGCCATGGCGACTATCGGGATAAGCTCATAGCCGTCGGCTCGCGAATAAAATGTCTCAAACTCGCTCCATGTTTCGCCCTCGTCGCAGGAGACGGAGCAGTTGAAGCCGCCGGGGGTGTCCATTCCGGGCCACTTGGAGTTGGCGGAAATGAGAATCAATTTATCCGGCGTGCTGTCCGAAAATTCGAGGCGGTAGACAGTCGGAGTCTCGAGCGATTTTTTCCACGACTCGGGCGGAGAGGCTATATTTTTTGTGTAGCTGCGCCCGCCATCCGCGCTTATTTTATTGAGAACGGCGCCCTTGCCGTGGCCGTGGGGATATACAGTAAGAATATCGCCGTTTTTGAGCAGAACGGAGTCGGGGTGGCCGAGATAACTTTCGCTGTCATCGACCACGGTCTGTTCGTATAGATAAGCGTACTTTTCCGCTGTATCCTCCGGCTTCACGCTCAGATCGAGCTGAGGGACGGTATAATTTTTGCCGATAAAATCATTCACAGTTTTACTCCGCTATCGCTCTTATTCTGAACGCCTTGACGCCGTGGGGCTCGACAAATGCGCTGAGTGTTGTGTTGATGACGGAAGTCTCCTTTGTCCACAGGTCATATACCTCATATTCCTGCGCGAGCGGAGTGGTGATATACGAGCGGCAGACGATATCGTCCATGCGGTGCTCGAAATATCTCGTGTCGCTGCCCTTGTTGAAGAAGCAGACCGCGACATCTCCGTTTTCAAGCGGCTTTATGAGCGTATCGGCTATGATAGTCGTCTTTATTCTTCTGCACTGCTCGCCGAGCGAATCCTGATCGATAGCTATCATATCTCTGTCGGTGAGTATTTTCAGTGTCTCGTTCTCCGTGTCGACGGTGCCGTCCTCGCGGATAAATTCACGCACATCGTTGCCGAGAATGAGCGGAGCCGCCATGAAGCACCAGAGGGTGAAATGGCTGCGGTTCTCTTCTGCGGTCAAATCGCCGTTGCCGACCTCGAGCATATCCGGGTCGTTCCAGTTGCCCTTGCCGGAATACTTGAAGAGATTGACATTGACTTCGTATATGCCGAGAACAGACTTCCAGTTTGCCTGGATATCGGGCGTTGTGCGCCAAAGGTTGCCTGCCGCCGCGCCCCAGCGCCACGGGAGATTTCTGCCCCACTCGCAGATGGAATAGACTATCGGGCGCTCCTCGGTGCCGTTTCTGTCGGCATATTCGGCGGTTGCACGCATGAGCTCTCTGCCCATCTTAGCATACTGGATAGCCGCGCTGTCCTGTCTCGAAGCGACGGGGTTTTCAAGCTTGATTGTGTTCGAGCCCGCTTCGAGGGTTATTTTAACCTGATGTCTGCCGTCGGCAGTGGAGCCCTTGGTCGGCGGAACGGTGGTAGTATACTTATCGTCGCCGTTGACGGTGACTTCGAGATATTTGAAGCTGTTGCTCTTCTTTCTGATTCCGAGAGTCAGGGAATATTCACCCGCCTCCGGGACTTCGACGGTAAACACCGCCGAGCCTCTGTGGGCGGAGAGACCGGAGATATATCTTCCGGAATCGAGGCGCTTGTCCTCCATTATTTTCGCGTCGCCGAAGAGTGCCGCATCGTCTGCGGGGACGGTAGTTTCAAACGAACCGTCGGCGTTGGAGACGCAGATATATTCAATATATGGCGCACGCATCGGGATAGGCACATTGTGGCAGAAATCGTGTTTGAAATATTCGACTCCCCACTCGGCAAACGTGTCCGCATCTATAGCCTCATTTCCGAGGCTCGCGGGCAGATCCTCGCAGGTAAGCGATCCGTTGGAGGAATATATGCCGAGCTTGAGTCCGAGTTCGTTTATGCTCTTCACAAGCGCGGGTATGCCGCTCGGGAAGTTTGCAAAATCGCCCTGGAGTCTGCCGTTCTCGTCGCGCATGGAGGACTGCCAGCAGTCGTCGAGATTGACATACTGATATCCCGCGTCCGCGAGTCCGCTCGCCTTCATGGCTTCGGCCGTTTCGAGAATAAGCTTCTCGTCGATTCTGTTTCTGAAAGTGTTCCAGCTCGACCAGCCCATCGGCGGGGTCAGAGCCGTGCCGTTTGAATATTTTTCATCGGTCGGGAAAGTGAGCTTGACGCTGTTAATCGCGTTTTTCGCCATATCCTCCGCCTCGTTTTTATCGGGCAGAATGTTCGGCGCAAACTTCTTGACCGCCGCATATGCTCCCGCGGCGACGCCTGCGAGGGCAGTCAGTTTGAATATCGATCCCATGAATATCAGTCCTTTCGGTTTAAAAACAAAAATCCACTTCTGCGAGGTTGTAAACCCGGCAAAACTGTGGTATTATTTAGTTGAACAAAAGACATTCCAAGATTGTCTTTCATATAGAAATATATCATATATACGCTTTTTGTCAAGGCAAAACGCGAAGATACGGAGGAAAACATGAGCACACAGAGACTTGTTAAAACATTCTGCGACCTTGTTTCAACAGGCAGCGAAACGGGTCACGAGCGCGCATTCTGCATAGAACTCGAAAAGGCGCTTATCGAAGCAGGCTTCGAGGTTGAGCGCGACGAAGAGGCCGGCAAGAAGTGCGGCTCTGACGGATTCAATATATACGGCTATCTCCCCGGCGAGGGCGAGAGCGTGCTGCTCTCCTGCCACACTGACACCGTCACTCCCGGCGCGGCGGTCACGCCCGTTGAGCGCGACGGAGTTATATATTCTGACGGCACGACAATTCTCGGCTCGGACGACAAGTCCGGCATAGCGGAGATAATTGAGGCTGTCACAAGGCTCAAAGAAAATGGGGAAAAGAACAGACCTGTTGAAGTTCTGTTTTCCCTCTCGGAAGAAGTCGGCATGCTCGGCTCGCGCTATGCGGACTACGGCAAGATAAAGAGCAAGACGGCTCTTGTGCTCGACGGCGAGGACATCGGCGAAATAGTCAACTCCGCCGCGGCGAATATAGTTATGTCGATAAGCTTCTTCGGCAAGAAGGCGCACGCCGGCGTATGCCCCGAGAACGGCATACACGCACTCAAGGCTGCGGCATACGCGGCGGCGAACATCCCCGTGGGTCATGTTGACGACATAAGCGTGCAGAACATCAGCAATTTCGTCTCCGAGGGCCCGACCAATATCGTAGCGGACAAAGCGTCGTTTGATATGGAGTTCCGCTCATATGACGAGGACACGGTTCAGAAGCACATCGCCGACGCGCTCGCGGTCATGAAAGAGGCATGCGAGAAGTTCGGAACCACATTTGAATATGACAGCGAACGCCACTCCGGCGCGTTCACCGTTGACCCCGAGTCGCAGTTCATAAAAGATATTTTTGCGGCATACGAGGCGGCGGGCATACGCCCGTATCTCTCCAAGACGCTCGGCGGCTGCGACGCTTCAAACATTGCACTGCACGACATCGCCGTTGTCAACATCGGCACGGGTATGCGAGACGTTCACACAACGGCAGAGAACATCTCGATAAAAGACATGGAGGACAGCACGCGCTTCCTCTGCGAACTGCTCAAGGCATAAACAGTACCCCCGAAAGGAGCTTTTGATATGAAACTTATAACAGCGGTTATCGGCAAAAAGGACCTCAACCCCGTCTGCGACGCACTCAGGGAAGCGGGATATTCATTTACGAAGATCCCGACCTCCGGCGGATTCCTGCGCAGCAGCAACATGACTCTGCTCATCGGCGTTGACGACGACAAGCTCGCCCATGCGGTCGAGCTGATAAACAGCAACTGCAAGACCCGCACCGAGCAGGCTGAGGACAAGAAATTCAAGGTCGGCGGCGCAACTCTGTTCGTGACAGATGTTGAGCGGTTTGAGAAGATGTAAAAAACAAATGAACCGTATATAAAAACCGAGCGGCCGCAGCAGTTTGCTGCGGCTGTTGTTTGTATGACGAAAAATATATAATAAATAAAAAGCGCGGGGACAAGCAATGAACAATAGCGAAAACCGGTCGGAGCAAAAACTTCGACCGGTTTTTTATTTGAGATAAGCCGTAAATTCTATTGTGTTGCCGTCCGTAAGCTCGGCCTTTATCGGGCCCTTATAAGCCTCCGCTATGCCCCGCGCTATCGAGAGCCCTATTCCGAAGCCGCCCGCGCTTCGCGCCTTGTCGGTGCGGTAAAAACGGTCAAACAGCTTCTTTGTCTCGTCCGCGTCAACATTTTCGCAGCCGTTTGACGAGCGTATAACAACACCCCGCCTGTCCTTTTCGAGCCTTAGCGTTATAGGGGAGCCGGGAGAGGCATATTTCACGGCGTTGTCAATCAAAACGGATACCAATCGGCGCACCGCATACTCGTCGCCCGTATAGCGAATACCCGGAGCGATATCCGTTTCGAGCCTGTGCCCCGGACGATAAGGTGGTGGCTGCGTGTTCTGCGTTTCTCTTTGGATAGCTTCTGACGCAACATTTTTTCCCGGTTCTCAAACTGCTGGATTTTCTTCTTTCCGTCCTCAATCACGGCTTGCAGCTCCTCGCGGGTTTTCTCTCTCGGTTTCGTCATGGGTGGTCGCTCCTTTCTGTCCGTAGACATAGAAAAAGGACAGTCGATTTGCTCGGCTGTCCTGATGGTAGTATTAAATTTTCATGGGGTTATCCGTTGAAAGAACTTAGGTCAAGCGCACCATTATTTATCAGCTCTTGGATAATGGTAGCCAAATCGTTTTTCACACTTTCGCTTTCAGTTTTTGCACCCGCATTTTCAACATATACGGTGCTATCTCCCAACTTAAAGGTCGCATAGTAAATTACATTCTGTTCTCCCACGCTGTTCCGGTCTGTTACAAAATATCCTGCCGTCACGCTTGTGCCATTTACTTCGCTACTTTCTTCACTTCCTACAATCTTCGTATCAAGTAGTGCTATATCCGTTGTAGATATTACCACTTTGGCATTTTCGATTTTTCCCTCAAAACCAATCAATTCTTTGTTGCTGTCGGAAACAGTATCATCAACACGAAAAACTGCATGAGCTGTAACGGTCAAGTTTGGAAAAAGAGATGCAGCTTCCGTTTCCGTAAGTTGCCTTGTTGTTATAGTCCCGTCAATGTCAATGCTTGAGCCAGCAGTTTCCGATTTTACAAAGATGATTTCATTTCCGTTGTCCAAAGTGGCAATGTCAGTTTTGTTCCCGAACAATCCACTTTGAAATACGCCTACGCCTAAAACAGCAATTACTGCAAAGCAAGCCGCCATAGCTCCCCACTTAACCCAACCGGGTTTCTTTGCTTTCTTTTTGTAGTTAAGGGCTTCATCAACATATTTCGTATCAAGTTCACTCATAGCGTCGGAAAACTTTTTTGCGTTCATACGAATACCTCTCTTTCAATCAAATATTGCTTCATCTTCTCGCGGATACGGGTCAGCCGGACAGAAATGTTTTTTTCTGAAAGCCCCATAAACTCGGCTATGTCCTTATAGCTGTCGGAAAACCAATAGCGGCGCATGAAAATAACGCGGTTTTCGGTAGTCAGCGTGTCTAAAAATGCTTCAATGATACGGGCCAACTCTTTGGCTTCGATTTCTGCTTCTACTGTATTCGGGGCTGCTATACAGGCTTCAATTTCTTCCAAAGCAATCGTGTAATGGCTGCTCCGTTTGGCTGCTTCCTTTCTCCAATAGATTTTGAGTGAAATGTTCCGAACGATTTTAACAAGATAAGATAGCAGCGGGTTAGGTCGTGCCGGGGGAATGGCGTTCCATGCGCCTAAATAAGCGTCGTTTACACATTCCTCCGCGTCTTGTCTGCTGCCTACGATATGGTAGGAAAGATTGTGGCAGACCTTTCCGTATTTTATATCCAGCTCTCGTATGCCTTGTTCTGAACGTCCAAAAAACATTTCTATGATTTTTTCGTCGTCTATCATCTCACCGCCTCCTTACCGCCTCCTTTCGGGCTTCACCTATGTACTACGGTTTCAGCGGCAAATACTACATCTAATCCGAAACTTTTTCAAAAAAATTATAGCACATCTTTTTGAATAGGGTGTGTCAAGTTGCCGGAATGTTTCTTTGCCGCTTTGCTGGCGGCGTTCCTCCGTTCTTCGCTGTATGGGGCGGTCAGACGGAAAGAGAAACGCCCCTTGCGGATTTCAAACTCCATGCAGCCCGTGTCCGGGTCTGCGTCGGTCTGGCGGCACTGGTCGGGGTGCTGTCCAGCGTAGGCGGCAAGCCGCTTCTTTAAGTCGATGTTGTGGGTGCGAATATGGATAAGGGGGTCTTTCTCGTCAAACCATATATCGGTGGTCTTTTCCTGCTTGGTAAGCCCTGTTCTCATAAGCTCTCATTTCTGCGCCCCTGTTACGCAATAGGGTCATTTTTCGGGTGTTTTTCCCGACTCTTGACTTGGGGAAAATGAGGACAAGGCGGACAACCCGGACAGCAGCCCGGCGACACACCGCCCGACGGCGATCCGCGCCAAAACGGTTCGTGACAGATGTTGAGCGGTTTGAGAAGATGTAAAAAACAAATGAACCGTATATAAAAAACCGAGCGGCCGCAGCAGTTTGCTGCGGCTGTTGTTTGTAAATACAGCACAGGGACAGGCAATGAAGAATAAAATATCAGAAAATAAAATATTTATTGCAACGCCGCTCATACTCGGCGCACTCTCATTATTCGCATTTGCGATTTATTTTTACAGCGCAAATCACGCGCCATACACATATACCGATGTTATAATTGCAGGACCGATACTCTCATTTATCGGCGTAATTATTTCTTTCATCACACGAGAAAGCAGAAAAGCATGTCCGACATTGTGGATATGCGGGCTTTTCGCCTGCTTGTTCGGCTTTATAATATGTGTTATGGTTATTTTGATATTGGTGATGTTTGTTGCGGCGAGGGTCAGTGAATCGTGATGTTGATAATTGGAGTTTGAGGGTATAAAAATTTTTGCACTTATTTATCGCAAGCGTAAAGCCCCGTCGGATAACCGGCGGGGCTTTGCTATATTTTATTTGCCTTCGTTTTGGAGCTTCTGCATATCTGCGGCGCGGATAGCGGTTCTCATTATCTTGCCGCTGCTGGTCTTGGGCAGCTCTCTGACGAACTCGACAACGCGGGGATATTTATACGGTGCGGTCGCGTGCTTGACATGGTTCTGTATCTCCTTGACAAGCTCGTCGCTCGGCTCATAACCCTTGGCGAGAACGATGGTCGCCTTGACGACCTGTCCTCTGTCGGGATGCGGCAGAGCGGTGACTGCGCACTCGAGCACGGACGGATGCTCCATCAGCGCGCTCTCGACCTCGAACGGACCGATGCGGTAGCCGGAGCACTTGATAACATCGTCGTTTCTGCCGACGAACCAATAGTAGCCGTCGCCGTCGCGCCATGCGGTGTCGCCGGTGTTATAATAGCCGAACTTGAAGCTCTTCTCCATCGCGGCGTCGTCTTTCCAGTAGTCGCGGAAAAGTCCGGTCGGATGACCCTGATCGACCCGGATGCAGATAGAACCGACCATACCGTCCTCGCACTCCTCGCCGTTTTCGTCGAGCAGGGCGATATCATAGCCGGGCGCGGGCTTGCCCATTGAACCTGGCTTTATCTCGACCCACGGATAGTTTGCGAGCAGGACGGAAGATTCACTCTGGCCGAAGCCCTCGTATATCCTCATGCCCGTCAGTCTCTCTATCTGATGGAAAACCTCGGGGTTGAGCGGCTCACCTGCAAGGCAGGCATGCTCAATGTAGCTGAAATCGTATTTTGAAAGATCCTCTTTTATCAGGAAGCGGTATATTGTCGCGGGGGCGCAGAATGTGCTCGGGCGGATACGCTCCATAGCCTCGATCATATCGATCGGGTGGAACTTCTCGGTGTCATATGCGCCGACAGCCGCGCCGCAGATCCACTGGCCGTAAATTTTGCCCCATGCAAACTTTGCCCAGCCGGAGTCGGTCTGGGTCATATGTATCTTGTTCTCCTTGACGCACTGCCAATATCTCGCGGTCGTTATCTGACCGAGAGCGGAGGAGAAATCGTGACGCACCATCTTGGGCATTCCACTCGTGCCGGAGGAGAAATAGAGCAGAGCAGTATCGGTGACAACGGTTCTCTTCTCGGGATCGGTCGGGCGCTCAAACTCGGTCGAATAGCCGCCGATAACGGAGCGGTAATCTATTGCGCCGTCAACGAGCTTGTCGCCAACGGTGACATAATATTCGAGGTTCGGACACTCGGGCAGGGAGTCACGGACATGCTGAACAACATCGTCGTCGCCGACGGTTATAAGCATTTTAACGCCCGCCGCATTGATGCGGTAGACATAGTCCTTCTTCATCAGCTGGAACGATGCGGGGATGACCGTTGCGCCGATTTTATGCAGCGCGGTTATGATGAACCAGACCTCGGGGCGCTGCTTCAGGACGAGCATGACTATGTCGCCCTTCTTTATTCCCTTTTCGAGCAGGAAGTTGACAGCCCTGTTGCTGTTGTCTTTTATGTCTTTGAAGGTGTAGCGCGCCATATCGCCGGCATCGTTCGTCCAGACGAGGGCGAGCTTCTCGGGCTCAATATCCGCCCATGCATCAACAACATCGAAACCGAAGTTGAAATCATCGGGCACATTTATTTTGAAATTCTGCTTCATGTCCTCATAGCTGTCAAAGTCATAGCGGGGACAGAAGCGCTTGATTATATCATCCATTTTTTCTTTTTCCTTTCGGGGGGTGTCGCAGTTTTATTCGTTGATAACGGTCAGGAATCTTGTTCTTCCGTCTACCGCCGCCTGGCCGTGCGGGAGGTTCGGATCGAAGTAGATAGCGTCGCCCTCATTGAGGATAAACGAATTCTTGCCGACCGTTACCTTGACCTTGCCCTCAAGGACGAGGTTGAACTCCTGGCCGGAGTGCATAACGAGCGCAGGCTCGGTCTCCTGCTCTTCGAGCGTGACGAGCATCGGCTCCATCTGGCGATTCTTGAAGTTAAAAGCAAGACTCTCGATATAGTAGCCCGAATATCTGTCAACTCGAACTCCGTCGCCGCGTCTGACGATAGTGTAGCTGTCCATTCTCGGGGATTCACCGGTCATAAGCACGGTGCAGTCCGTGCCGAGTGCCGCCGCTATGGCATAGAGCGCGCTGACGGGGATATCTTTTTCGCCCGACTCGTATTTTTCATATTCATCATGGGAGATATTCAGCTTTTCCGCCATTTCGGTTATTGATATTTCAAGGATCTCTCGCAGCTCCTTAATTCGCTTGGGTATCTGTAAAAGCTCGTCGTTCATTCTGTGCCTTCCTTTCCGTATATATGCGGTCTTGATGCGAACTATATTCTATTATTTTACTCTACATATATAGTTTTTTCAAGTGTACAGAGCAAATATAGGCTCAAAAATAATTGCGGTTTTGTTGTTTTTACAATAGAAACGCGGGCGTTTATATGTTATAATATAACACTGAAAACGAAGTGAGGAGGCTCGGTATGACAAACATCACCGAAGATATCAAATATATCGGAGTAAACGACCGCGAAATCGACCTGTTTGAGGGTCAGTACGAAGTATCCAACGGCATGGCATATAACTCATATGTCATTCTCGACGAAAAGGTTGCCGTCATGGACACGGTGGACAGGCACTTCACCGCCGAATGGCTCAAAAATCTTGAATCGGCGCTCGCCGGCAGGCAGCCCGATTATCTCATAGTTCAGCACATGGAGCCCGACCACTCGGCGGGCATCGCGGAGTTTTCCGCAGCTTATCCCGATGCCGTGATAGTCGGCAACGATAAGACTTTCACGATGATAAAGAACTTCTACGGCGGGGATTTCATCAAAAATTCGCTTTCCGTCAAAAACGGCGACACGCTCTCGCTCGGCAAGCATGAGCTGAATTTCGTCTTTGCGCCGATGGTTCACTGGCCGGAGGTCATGATGACTTACGACACAAAGGACAAGGTCTTCTTCTCGGCGGATGCGTTCGGCAAGTTCGGCGCGCTCGACGCGGACGAGGACTGGGCGTGCGAAGCGAGAAGATACTATTTCGGCATCGTCGGAAAATACGGAGGAGCCGTGCAGACGCTGCTCAAGAAAGCCGCCGGGCTCGACATCGCGGTCATATGCCCGCTCCACGGACCTGTTCTCAGCGAGAATCTCGGATACTATCTGAATCTCTATGACATCTGGTCATCCTACGGCGTCGAGAGCGATGGAGTCTGCATCGCCTACACTTCTGTATACGGCAACACGAAAAAGGCTGTCGAGTATCTTGCCGAGCAACTCAGGGCCAACGGCTGCGCAAAAGTCGCGGTCAACGACCTTGCCCGCTGCGACATGGCGGAGGCTGTTGAGGATGCGTTCCGCTACGGAAAGCTCGTGCTCGCGACGACCACCTACAACGGAAGCATATTCCCGTTCATGCGCGACTTCATTGACCACCTGACAGAGCGCGGATATCAAAAGCGCACGGTTGCGTTCATCGAGAACGGCTCATGGGCGCCGACCGCCGCGAGGAACATGGCGAAGATGTTTGAAAACAGCAAGGATATCGAGCAAGTCGGTACGGTCACTATTCGTTCCGCAATGACCGACGAGAACAAAGCGCAGCTCAACGCGCTTGCGAAAGAGCTTGCATAAAAAATAAGCAAAACTGCCGAACCCGTAAAAAGATTCGGCAGTTTTTATTTTAGTATAGATTCAAGTTTGCGAAACACATCTTTGCTCTCCGGCAGGAATGAAAGAAGCTGGAAATCATGGAAAAGTCCGTCGTATTTATAGAGCTTCGCATCGACGCCTGCGCTGAGCGCATTGGAGAAAGCTGTGTCGCTGTCGCTCTCCCCTACTTCAGCTGTACCGCAAAAAAAGACTGTCGGCGGAAAGCCTGAAAAATCGGCGAATGACACCGAGAGATACGGGTCGAGAAGATCGTGCTCTCCGGCATATTTCGGGCGGCGTCTGAAATACGCTTCGTGATCTTTGAATTTTTCTTTCTTCGCGATACCGTAAAACGGGTCGCTGTGGCAGTTTCGCTCATATGATTCGCCGCAGGCTGTCATATCGCCCCAGAGCGAAAAGCAGACGAGTTTTTGTGGCATCGGTCTGCCGGAATCACGAAGCTTCTGCGCGAGGGCGAGCACCAGATTTGCGCCGCTGCTGTCCCCGAGGACTACAATATTCTCGGGCTTTATGCCCTTTGCCGTCAGCATATCCCACGCGCACATGACATCATCGAGCTGCGAGGGGAAGATATATTCTGGCATGGTTCTGTAATCGACGCTGAAAACGGCGGCTCCGCCTGCGGCACGGCTGTATTTCAGTGCGAGGCGGCGATAAGCATCAATAAGCTTTATTTTGAAGCTTCCGCCGTGGATATGAAAAATCACTGTGTCCGTTCCTGACTTTTCGGGAATGAGACTTTCGACAAAGCACTCGCCGCAGGGAGTTCGGGTCATGGTATAGCCTTTCGGAGGCTTATATCTGCTGACTTTATTTTCTACCGCCGCGCCCGCGTTCGAACTCATATTCTCGTTCTTTATAAATCGGGAATGAAACACGGCGCTGAGCAATGCGCTTGTTATTCTTGCCGGCACGGAAGCCATAGTTATACTCCCCTGCCGAGCACGGCGTTCATATTTTTGACCAGCGGGTTCATGATGAATGGAATGAGCGTGCCCGCCTTTACAAAGCAATAGACTTCGTTCCACAGGGCATAAAATGCGAGCTTCTGCTCCGCTTTTTCGCTCGCGCCGTATTTTTTGAGATATGTGTCGCAGAGGAAGAAACGTTTACCGGTCAGGTTATTGAACTGGAACAAATCATATTCGCGGTCGGCATACATGGAGTTGAGCGGATCGATGAACCCGGTTATCCTGAGCCCCTTGCCGACCATTATGTTGCCGACATTCAAATCGCCGTGGATAAGGCAGGCATCATAGACGGGCTGGGAGAAGATATTCTGAAATTTGTCTCTCGCGCGGCTCATGGCCGAGACTATCTCGGGCGACAGCTGTCCGTCCTCCGAGAGCTGCTTTGCAGCCGAATATACCTCATTCATAAACGGCTCGTAACACTCGAGCCAGGATGAGAACTGCGGGTTCATTGTGTCACCGAATTTGTCGCTCCGACATTCGTGGATGCCGTGGAGCGCGTCGGTCACTTTATCAGCGAAAGCCAGCTTCGCGCTTTTTGAATAAAGCAGCTTGCCGAATGACATAAAGAGCGTGCTGCCCTCGATTTTGTCCATAACATAGCAGTCGAGCGGTATACTGCCGTCGGCGCCGCGGGAATATAATACTTTCGGCATACGCACGCCGCAGTTTTCAGACAAAAGACACAAATCATGCGTCTCTTTTTCGAGCATTCCGTCGGCGCGCAGGAACTTGACGACCGCCTCAATGCCGTCGCCAAAAGTCACGCCGACCGCCGTGCCGAACGATCCGCCGCCGAGATTTTTTGTTTTAACGCCGCTTTTGCCGAGTCCCTCTTCACATACGGCAAGCGCATATTCCGCCGCTTTTTCGGGTTCAAGGGATTTCGGGATCACTCTTCCGACATTCATAACACCGCTCCGTTCCGTATTTTTTCAATACAAATTCTATCAAATTCCGCAGAAATATAAAATATCCCGGGGACGCTTTTTTCTATCCCCGGGAAACTTTATTCTGTCATTTTTCTGTATGCGTTCGGCGTCATGCCGTAAGATGCGAAGAACTGCTTATACAGCCCCGACGGGTTGTTGTACCCCGCCTCGCGGGCGATTTCGTCTATCGGAAGATCGGTGCCTTCTATAAGTTGAGCCGCTTTTTGCAGCTTGTAGGACAGCAATAATTCCGAAAAGCTCGCGCCGAGATGTTCTTTTATCATGCGCCCGGCGTATTTTTCGCTGTAGCCGAGCGTTGACGCGAAACCACGAAGAGATGCGGAGCCGACATTCCCGGCGAAATAGAGATTCAGCTCATCAGCAAGATGCTCGTCTCTATCGCGCTCGCCGCGCAGAAGTTCAATAAATAAAAGTGAGAGATAATTTTCAATAGCGCGTTCGGAATAGTCAGCACCGCCGTAATATTCGCCGAACAGGCGCATGACGATAAAATTGACCTGTTCGGAAGTTTTATCAAACACGGTCATTTCAGTGCCGATTTTTAAACCTACGGCGCATTTTTCAAAGAGCTTTGCCGGAATAACGGTTTTTATTATATTATCGCCCTTGCGGCTCTTTTCAAGAGAATGCACCGTACCCGGAGGAAGAAGGCACGCCTGACCTTTTTTGAGCGTCAATTTTCGCTCTGGATTTCTGAAGTGCTGGGTACACTCGCCGGACAGGACATAGATAAATTCATAGAACGAGTGACCGTGATAATATGGCTGCTGGCAGGCGGTATGCTTTCGCATATGAAATTTGTCGGACTTTCTTGTCGGGATAAACGGCTGACCGCTTGCGTCGAGCGTTTTGAGTGTTTCTTTATCGAAGCCCGCCGATATTATTTTGTCCGCCTCTTCAAATTCTTCGGATATCATCTGCTTTATGGCAGTCTCCGATAATGTAGCGCTATAATCCTCGCGCTCGTGGCGGTCAAAAAGCTGGGAAAAGCCGCTGTTTGTCATAGCATTGTGCCTCAATCGTTCGCTTCTTCTGGTTCTGCCGCCGTTGCGGGCTCTGCCGCGGGAGATGTAGTCTCATGTGCCGCCGTAGCTTCGGTCGGCTGAGTTTCAACCTGACTTGTCTGCGCGGGCGCGGTATGGCTGCTCTGCGCGCGTGTGCCGGAGGCGGTCGAGCCGCCGAGGGTCGGGACGAGTCCCTGATTATACAAATCTATCGCCGAGACATGGTCGCTGCCGATATTAATATTCGTCTTGCCGTAGAGTGCCAATTGGAGCTCGCGCGCGGCGACGGGATAGTCAATAACCCAGGTATCGAGCTGCATCCTTGCCACACGCCCGTAATAAGTATAGATCCTCGCCGCAACATAGTTGCCCTCCGAGGGCATGACCATCTGCGCTATATCGTAGTTCATCCACTTCTGGGCGAACGCCTGAGTTAAAAGCGAGATTATCTCTCCCTTGCCATAGTTCGTGTGCACGTTCGGCAGGACGATATCCATAGCGTTGTTGAGCTGACCCAGAGACGCACCCTGCGCGCTCTTTATAAGCGCGGTTATTATCGTGCGCTGTCTCGCAGTTCTGCCGAGGTCACCCGCCGCATCGACATGGCGGATACGGGTATAGACAAGCGCCTGCGCACCGTTGAGCTTCACAGCATCGCCGGACTGAATTTTATCTATCTGAGTAGTTGTGCGGTTGATATACTCCGCCTCATACGGCTCGATTTTCAGCGTCACGCCGCCGAGCGCATCGATAAGCTTCGGAAAGCTTTTGAAATCGACGCTGATATAATGATCTATTTCTATCTTGTAGTCGTTTTCGAGCGTTTCGATAAGAACGGGATAGCCGCCCCATCTATATGAATGGTTGAGCTTGCAGCAGCGCTCGGGATTCCGAGCCGCATCGGGGATGTTCATATATGTATAGCTGTCACGCAGGAAAGAGACGAGGGTTATCTTCTTCGTGCGCTTGTTGAGTGAGAGCAGGATAAGGGCATCCGAACGACCGGTGTTGCTCTCGGCATCGTCAACACCAATAAGCAGAACATTTATAACATTCTTGCTCGAATATTTTTCGCCGCCGTTCTTCGCCCACGCCGTTATGAGCGCATCAAGTCCGGAAGTATCCGCCGCATCATACATATTGTCGAACTCATCTTCGGGCGCGAGAGTATAATCCGGGTCGACCTTTCCATCCTTATCTATATTGATAAGCCCGACTTTTGCAAAAACATAAATGCCCATAGTCACAGCTGCCAGCACTAATATTGCAACCACAACAATTATAAATATCTTCAGATTTTTCTTGTTGTTGTCCATAAAGAACTCTTTTGCGCTTCGTTTCTTTTCGCTCATAGGACATTCTCCTTCATTCGCGCATATACGCGTTTTCTGCTTTTATCTTACCATACAATGGAAGTAATTTCCACCGTCTTATATATTTTCGGCAGAATACACATAAAAAGAGCAGCCCATAAGGACTGCTCTCTTAGCTTTATTTCGATTTCTGGGACTCGTTTTTAGAATTGCTCTTGGTATTCTTTGCGGTCTTTGTGCTCTCCGCTCCGTGGACATAAGCATAGGTGTAATTATACTTATACTTGCCGCGGTAGTAATATCCGCTGTGCTCATCTTCGACGCAATTGAGAACAAAGCCAACTATCTTCGCATCGGCAAACTCAAGCTGGCTGACGACATTGACAAGCTCTTCTTTCTTTGTCGAGCCGGGACGGACGACTATAACAGCACCGTTGGTATGCTTTGAAATGACAGCCGCATCGATAACCGCAGAAACGGGCGGAGTATCAATAAAGATATAGTCATATCTCTCTTTGAGCGTCTCCATAAGCTCGGCAAGAGCATCACTGCTCAGAAGTTCGCTGGGGTTGGGCGGAAGATATCCCGAGAATATAACATCGAGATTATAATCGTCTATTCTGACTATGGCATCTTCAAGAGCGCAGGCATTGACAAGCACATTTGTAAGACCGGGCGATGACTTGCGCGCAAGAAGTCTGTTGATATTCGGACGGCGCAGGTCGCAGTCTATAAGCAGGACTTTTACATTGGTCTCGGCAAAGGTTATCGCGGTGTTGAGCACATTTATGCTCTTGCCGTCGCTCATGCCGCAGCTTGTGAATTCGACGACCTTGCAGCCCTTGCCGGGCATCGAGAAAATGATGTTGCTTCGCAGGGTGTTGTATGCTTCGTCGACGATGAAGCTGGTATTGTCGCCGAGGATATATTTACGCTCGGACGGAGAATGGTGGCTGCTTACTTTATTCTTTCTTCTGATAAGCTTCATTTAGACGCGCCCCCCCTTCTTTGAAAAAATGGCTTTTTTTCTTTCGCCTTTATCGTCATAGAGAGTGAAATTCGGTATCTTGCCGACGACGGGAGCATCGAAGAGCTTGGCTATATCATCCTCGTCCTCGATATAGGAATTGAAGAGAACGAGCAAAACGATTATTGCAAGAGTGAGTCCCACGCCTATAACGCAGCCGATAAGGGTGAGTTTCTTGTAGGAGGGATATGCTATTCCTTCGGGCACACGTGCAAGGTCGACGACCTTGACCGAGCTTCCCTCAACAAGATTCATTATGGCATCGGGAGCAACCTTGGCTATTTCATTGACTATCTTAGCCGCCTCTTCGGGGTCGTTGTTGTTGATGGATATTTTAAGTATGGGTGTGTCCTCAACAGCCTCGGCGGTAAACGATGCGCGTATAGCATCGACATTGTAGTTCTCTCCGAGCTTTTCCTTGACTCTGTTGAGAACATTATCGCTCGTAAGCAGTCCCTGATATGTAGTAACCAGGTTCTGGGACGCGCTGAGGTCGGATGAATATATCTTTTCGTCGTTCTCGCCGGTGTAGTTCTGAATATAAATAGTTGCGGTCGCTTTATACTGCGGGGTTATAAAGAACTTGGCATAAAGGAACACGCCGGAACCGCAGACAATGCCGACAAGCAATATCAGCCAGAGCCTTTTGAGAACTTCAAAGAAAAGGCGTTTAAGGTCAACATCAAATGTTTTAAGTTTTTCCATAAGCAATCCCCTCTCGGTATCGTGGATATACAACACTATAATTATACATACAGCGACACGGTTTATCAAGTTATTTTTACTTTTTCTTACTTTACGCCAAAGCGGCGCATCATTTCCTTATAATTTTTGACAGCCTCGCCGTCTGCATCCTTCACTCCGCGCATCCACGCACGAAGCTCGCGGAACTGAGTGAATATTATTTTAACCGCCCTGACGGCATAGGCTATCGGCAAAAGTACGGGTAATTTGTCAACTATCCTGCTGCGGCGGCGCATCTCGGACGAAGAGATAAACAGCTTTCGTCTGACCGCCGCGGCGAAAGAGTTGCTGCCATCCTCATTTGCAAGGTACATTACCATATTGGCAGCCTTGCCGTAACTCCCGGACTCAAAGACATATTCACCCATCTCATCGAGTAATTTACTCTCCGGTTCATCGCCGAACCAATGGAGCGAGAGAGCCTTGAGATTACTCATAACCTCATCCAAATTATAGCGTTCAAAGACGGAGTTTATCTTCACCCAATCGAGCTCGTCTTTATATTTTTTCATATAGAGCGCCATATCGGCAAAGAATCTGACGCCGACTCCGCCCTGATGGAAATGGCCGAACAGATGACCCATAAGAAAAATATAATTGTCGCTTGGGTCGAAGTGATATTCAAAGCCCTCGCCGTCTGTATGTTGCCACGGCGGCGCAAAATACCCATCGAGCCCGGTCTCGCGCTGATGATCGAGCACGGATTCGTGAACCTCGACCGAGATAAACGGATCACGGTGGAAAACATCATGGTGACCTTTATGCCCTTCAAAGCTGTACCCCGCCTGCGTGAGAACTTCTTTTATCTTCTCGTGGCTGTCGAGATCGGCGTAGACATCTATATCCGCCATCTCGCGCATATCCTCGGACGGATAGAGTTGAGCAACATCCGCGCCTTTGAGAAAGATATGCTTTATCCCCGCAGACGAAAACAGGTTTTCGAGCTCGCCGCGCGTCATCTTCTGATTTGCACACTTGAACATGAGCATATTATGGCTGCCCTGGAGTTCCGTGACGATATTCGTCGGGACATTCCTGTTTTTGCGCAGGGCGTACCACAATATATTTGTCATATTATGCTCGCGGGCAAGTTTCAGCAGTTTTTCAAAATCGCCGCTGAAATCATCCGCACGACCGCCTTTGAGCACGGTGCGCACAAGAAAAATATAATCTTCGTAAAGCTTCTTCACTTATATCCTCCGCTTTCAGCCGTTGAGAACGGCCGAAGTTATCTTCCTGACTATTTTATCATCCTGAACGATGCTGAATTTTCTGGCAAAAAGACAGCCTGAACTCATCAACTCGTCATAATCTTCCGATTGGAATGTGTACGGGTGACCGCGCGTCCAGTCGATATAGCGCAGACACGCCTCGTGGTCATCGTCGAACTTCTTGCTGTGCAGATTTGCCGCGAAATCCGAATTTATCATAACCGTCTGAACAAAAAATTCATCCGGGATATATGTGTGCTTAAACTGCCTGAACACATACGATTTTTGTGAAATGAGATATTTTGCAAACTCGCCCGTCACGCTGAACCACTGCGAGCCGCGCTGTATCTTCTTGCCCTTTATCCTGTTTATCCCGAGTATACGACCGATAACCGTTTCGGTCTTCGTGATAAAGCGATTAAAAAGGTTTCTTCTGCCTGAGGCAAAATGATAATATCTGACGCGCTCAAGTTCCTTTTCGGTCGGCTCGGGTGCGCCGAAATGGACGAATTCCTCGCCCTTATGCGCATCGAAATAACGGTGTATTTCATCCTGATTTTTCAGCGGCAGATCCACACCGGAAAGAAGATGAACATAGTCATATTCGCGCCCGCTCTCAAACGCCGCTTCGAGCAGCTCATACTCGCATCTGACCATATCGAATCCACCCCACCTTATATGGATACGCGGGACGAACTCAACGCGGGAGTTTTGCAGAATATTCTGGATTCCGGCGATATCGAGCTTTGAATGGGAATCGATGTGTATATAAATGTCATTGCGCTCGTCATCAATACATTTGAGCAGACTTTCGAGCAGATCAAACTGATCGTGCGCTATTATCAGATATGCGTGCATGGTACACCTCCAATCAGCATTACTATTTTATTTTTTACGCGCCGAGGCGGAATACAGCGGCCACGCGAAAGCGAAAATTATTGCTTTTACCTTTCGCTTCGCCGAAGCATCGCACCCGAGAAACGCCGCAAGGGCGCCGCGTATTTTTTTTATGACCTCGCGCTTAAACCACGGCTCGCGGTCGATGCCGGAATGCATACTCTCCTCCGCGCAGAACATGAGCACGCGCATACGGATATCCGCCGTTTCTTTGCGTCCGAGCGACTTTCCGCACTCGCTGCCACAGATATATTCGAGAACAGATACGCGGTCGATTACTTTTTTGTCATTGAGTCGGTTCATGAGGCTATCCGGAGCGGATTCATAATGATAGAGCCGTTTATCCGTATCCGCCTGCGCCGAGACATTCTTGCTCACTTCGTAGTTGAAGAGCCAGTCCTCGGCGATGACAAGGCTTTCGTCGAAACGAATCTTCCCTATCGCCTTTTTGGAATAGACGGAGCGCCAGACATTGTTGTGCTTGCCGCAGGCGGAATAGGCAATTATAGAGTTTTTGTCGCTGAGCACCGTCACTTTGTCATCAGCTTCAATTTCATTCGGGCGTGAAGAATCGAAATAGCCGCAGCCGGAGCGATCGGCGTTATTTTCAAGCGCTTTTTTCATCAGGGTTTCGTACATATCAGGTTCTATGAAATCATCGGCATCGACAAAACCGATATATTCACCCGACGCCATATCGAGTCCGGCGTTTCGCGCGGATGACGCGCCGTTGTTCTTCTTATGTATCACCCTGACGCGCCAGTCGCGCCCCGCCCAAGAATCGCACATTGCGGGGCAGGCATCCGGCGAGCCATCGTCAACCAAGATAAGCTCTATATTACCGTATGTCTGCGAAAGTATACTTTCAATGCATCTGTCAAGATGCTTTTCCGCTTTGTAGACGGGAACTATGACACTGAGAAGTTTATTCACCAAGTTCACCTCTTAACGCCCTTGAGCCTGAGCAGAAGTTTTGAAAACAGATTGAACGGATATGCCGCAAAAAACAGGCGGACAGTCGACCTGTCCGTATCCCCTGAGCAAAGGCGGCAGATTGATTTATAAAATCTCAGTGCGGTTTTGAATCTTTCATCCGTCACGCCGATACGGTTGGCGAGAAGAGTATTGACCGCCGCATCATAGGCATATTGGCGCACGGTCTCCACCGTTTTATCAAAGCCGCGATCCGAAAAGAACTTCGCCTGAGCGGCAAAGGCTTCGAGAACATCGAGTCTGCGCGGCGTATATTCAGACATGATACTCCCCTGCCGGCTGAGATAAAAATACACGGCATCCTTTCTGACGGAAATGCAGCTGCACCTGTCAAAGAGGCGGTAATACACGAACGCATCCTCGTTGAGTCTGCCCTCAGGAAATGATATGCCGTCAAACAAATTGCGGCGATAAAGTCTGCCGCAGGAGATAACATAGGCAAACAGACCTTTTGGGGCTATGTCCTCGAACACATCGTCTTTTGAAAGAAGCATGTCCGAATCGAAGAGCAGAGCTTTGATTGGCTTTCCGTTTTCGTCTATTCTGGCGACATTCGCGATACAGATATCGCTGTTGTCGCGCCGCACGGCATCGGCGAGCAATTCAATGCAGTTCGCAGATATTGTATCGTCGCTGTCGAGGAAGAAAACATATTCACCCGATGCTTTGACGAGTCCTGCATTGCGCGCAGACGAGAGACCGCCGTTCGGTTTGTGAATGACCTTTATTCTCCCATCTTTTTCAGCCCATGCATCGCACATGGCGGAGCAACCGTCCGGCGAGCCGTCATCGACAAGGATTATCTCAAGGTCAGAATACGTCTGCCCAACAACGCTTTCGACGCACTTATCGAGATATTTTTCAACTTTGTAAACCGGGATTATTACGCTTATCATCTTATTTATCCAATAGTATCAGGCATTTCCGCCAAATGCAGTTTTTAGTTTGGCGAAAACTTTATGAAGTATAAGTTTGATGCCCCCCTCTTTTAAATATCGCTTTAGCTTCCACCGCTTTTTCCAACGCAGATATTTCTTGATTCCTTTTTCTTTACCATATTTTTCAATTAAACTTATTTTTTTGTTGTTGCATAACTTCCAAAGTTCCATGTCTATTTTTTCTTTTTCGCCATACCACGAAGCGTTGAAATGATGTATACAGTATGTATTTTCGGTAATGTTTATTTTTCCAGTTTGCCAGTCCTTAGGACAAAAATAATCGCTGGGATAAATTGTAAGCGTGTCGTCTATGCGTTGAAACTGATTATTAAGTTCAATTCCATATTTTTTAACCGTCAGTTCGGTTATCACTTTCACATTTGTCGTAAGATCATATGAACCGTCATCTTTTTTGAAGTGCCTGTCATCATAGTCGCGAAGCAACAAACCTATCCATTCGCTGCCTTTTTCGGCTCCCATGATAGCTGTCAGTATATACTGTGTACTTTCAAAACCCGAAAACGCGGGTTCATTTAAAAAAGCATCAATTCCCATTATAAGTTCTGCGTCGGTGTCCATATAAACGCCGCCGTAATTGAACAAGGCGTAAAGCCTGACATAGTCGGTAACAAAAGCCCACTTTTTAGCTTCATATGCTTCTTTGACATAAGAATTACTGTTGATATCAAAATTTGACTCGTTCCATTCTATAATCTCATAATCCGGGCAATACTTTTTCCAACTTGCCAAACATTTTTGTCCAAGCTCGTCAATGGGGTTACCGCCAAACCAACAATAATGTATCTTTTTAGGTATCATTTTCAACCGCCTTCTTCCTAAAAATTTTGGATTTTAAAATATCTCTTTCATGTTTGCTCAGCAGGGCAAAATAATTTATTACAAAAGATATTGCAGCAGTCAGACAAGACGCAGCAACGAGAGCAAACCAGCTGTTCAGGTTGAATATCTTTTTGACAAAAAGCGATATTCCGGTAAGAACAATAACAGCAAAAAGATTTTGAAATGCAGGTTTATAGAATATGGTCTTTTTAAAATTCAGGCATTTGGCACCGTACAAAGGTAGGAATGTAAGTGCGCGCACTATGCTGAACGCGGTACTGACACCGACTATTATCATAATTTTCTGATATTCGGTCGTTGCGAAATGGAGCAGGATAAATTCTATAATTATCGTTGCCGCAGAGTTGATTACAAGATACAAAGAGGACTGCTTAACTTTGTTCGTTGTTGTGAATATATTCCAAAGCGGCTCCAAAGGAAGAACAAGCGGAAATTCCAAAGATGCCACTATCGCTATAGTTTGCAATAATTTTGCATCCTGGGTAGGCGCCCAAAGTCCAAAAAACACATCGCCATATGCATACATAATGCTGAGCGGAATGCACGTTATAAAGCCCAGGATTTTTATTGACGATATAAGGTCGTTCTTTATCTCCTCCATATTGTTTTTGGCATAATTTATAGTAAGCTGTGGAGCAAATATAGATGATATTCCGCCGGTAAACGAAAGAATATATGCCGGCATATGCTTTGCTAAAGATATTATTCCCATTGCCGTATCTCCTATAAAAAGATTGGCAACAAGCAGATCCAAGCCCTCAGAAAGTATATTGCTAACTTTTGAAACACTGTTCCATACACCGGCGGATAAAAGATCCTTTATTTTTTTGAAATCGAAGTACTTCCTGCTTATTTTTGCAAACGGCAGAAAATGCTTTGTGCAGTATATATTAACAACCGAGTCAAGAAGGGTGCATAAAAATGTTGTAGCTCCTGTATACCATACTTTTGTGTCAAACAACATATATGCTGCAACTATAATACCCGCTCTGACAAGCGACAATATTATTCCGGTTCCTGATTGAATGTCCAATCTGTTCTGCGAAAATGTTGCAACGCCGAAAACAGAAACTATATTTCCATATAAAAAATTGGCAAATAAAAACGCCCACAGTATTTTTACATCGCTTACAATTGCAGCGGAAACATTGAACCAATTATTCATATTTATTACAAGCAGCACCGCGGGAACCGTAAGCACTGCTGATGAAAGTAAATTTGCCGCAAAAACAGAAGACATATATTTATTTGTCTCATCATAATCTTCCTGATGTATACTGATAGTTATAAACCTTCCTGCCATCGAATTCAGTGCCATTGTAACTATCGTCGCATAGCCCATAAAATTTCCGGCCAGGCTCACAAATCCGTTAGCCTCAACTCCGACTCTTTCTATTATAAAAGGTGTAAGGAAAAAGGAAACACAAAAGCCAACTACAGTAGACAGCAGATTTGCAGCCATATTTATAACAAGTTGCTTATTTTTATTGTTCTTCGTCATTATTGTAGGGTCCTCTCGGCCGTTTGATTTTTATCGTGTTCATTTGCAATTTTAAGAATAGCTTTATACGTCTTTAAGCATTAGCTATTAATCATACTATCATCAACACACCGCAATCCATTTTTCTTATGACATCCCTGCCGTGGCATTTTACATTCACCATGAGCTTATAAAGCGTGAACACATAAGCTATAAGGAACATGTTGAAATTGAGGTTCTACCATATCACTTCAAAAATTCATTAACATATACAAATAGCAGATCATCTTCTCAACAATTTATTAAAAGACACAAATAAACTTGGACTGATAGCAACGATGATCACTGAAACTTTATATTTAATCGAAAGATATCTGTTTTTCAAGATATATTTTCCGTACTTGCGAATTTCTTCAAATATTTTTTCAGAGTAAGTACCGCTGATTTCTTTTCCACCACTAACACTCTCATCGCTGCTGAGCAGCCTTGAAAGCGTTGCAAAAAGTATGCGCGCATGGCGGCAAATACTTTTTTCGTAGATATCGCTGTTATATCTGCTCTCTTCCACAAATCTCGCCGTTATTTTATATAGGTTCGCGCGTCCGACTGTCATGTCGGTAGAAGTGATTGAACCTGCACGCCTGACATAGTGATAGAAGCCCTCATCTGTAGATATAAACTTTGATGCTTTTTTCATAAGCCGATAATTCATATCAAGGTCTTCTGCATATTTTATAGTTTCATCAAAGCGTGTATCAGAAAAAAGTTCCAAGCGATACAGTTTCCCACACACCTCCGGTCTAATATTGTCAAGAATAAACTCTCCCAGTATATCCGAACCTTCTAATTTTTTATTTCCGGAGTTCTCTTGAAAAGTCGTTCCGTCTTCATATTCAATGCTGAATCCGCACATTATAATGTCCGCATCTTCGCTGATCGCAAGAAGGCTTTGCACAGTGCTTTCATCGATCCAATCATCCGAATCAACAAACATCACAAAATTACCGCAGGATATATCGAGTCCTGCATTTCTCGCAGAAGACAATCCGCCGTTCGGCTTATGTATAACCTTTATACGACCGTCCTTTTGAGCCCACAAATCGCACATAGCGGGACAATTATCCGGAGACCCATCATCAACGAGAATTATTTCAAGTTTTTTATAAGTCTGACCAACGATGCTTTTCAAGCACTCATCAAGACATTTTTCGACCTTGTAGACGGGCACTATCACGCTGACAAGAGCATCCTGCATATTTATCTCTCCTTTGTGCAAATATTATCAATCTGCTTTTTTGTCCCTTGCCTTTCTTATTCCGCGGATCATAAGGTTATAAAGTCCGGGGCAAAGCCACAGTACAAGCGTTTTCATCTTATATTTAAGCGAATATTGTTTTTCGAAAAGTATCCGTTTTTTAAATTTAAGTATTTCGCCTCTGATTTCATCATACTTATAAAAATATTTTTCATTAGTTAGCACTCCGCTGAGCAGGGTAAACGCAGCGGTCATATACGCCCTTACGCAGCAGTCGTAGACTTTTGGAACCATATCATATTTGAACATCTCTTCAAATACTTTCACCATATCGAAAGAGTGATCATTCAGCACCCATCCATATCCGCTCAAATATTTATGAAAATAATTATATTTTTCTTCATTGACAAATGATATCTTTCCCGCCTTCTGCGAAATCACAAAGTTGAACAAAAGATCCTCGGAATACACTATCTCGTCGCTGAACCTTACGCCGTCAAAGAGCTTCGCTCTGAACAGCTTATTCCAAATAAATCCTCCATCTCCTCCCGAAACGACATTGTAGAGATATCTGTTGCGATCACATATGGAACTATCCAGTAAATTCTTATAGCCCTTCTTTTCCCCGGAGCGCTCGACAACATAATATCCACAAAACGCAATGTCGCTCCCGTTTTCGGCTAAGCTCTTCATAAGGAGCTCATAGAAATCATTTTCTATCCAGTCATCCGAATCGACAAATCCAATAAAATCGCCCGTTGCCGCGTCTAGAGCCGCATTTCTTGCCGATGAAACACCGCCGTTTGGCTTATGTATAACCTTGATACGCGGATCCTTTTGCGCCCAAGAATCGCACATAACGGGAGAACCGTCCGGCGACCCATCATCAACAAGAATCACTTCAAGGTTTTCATATGTCTGAGAAATTATGCTTTTGACACATCGGTCAAGATAATCCTCAACATTATACACCGGAACAACAACAGAAATTTTTCCTTCATCAACCATGTAAACTACTCCTATTGTAAAATCACATAATTATAGACTATCGACGACCCTGTAGAAATCATCAATCACTTTATCGTTTTGCTTTGAAAAATCGATATCTTCTATATTTTTCTTTATTGTCACTCTTTTGTTACCATCCGAAATGAGTCCGCATATTTTGCGGGAGATATCTTCTGCGGAAATATCAGCGATAACACCGGTCACCCCGTCCTCTAATGTAGCTTTACCGCCTACTGTCGCGGTCGAAACTATCGGCGCGCCGCAGATAAGAGCCTCTCTCAAAACCAACGATTGAGACTCATTCAACGACGGCTGAACCACAAGGTCGCACTGTGCAAAATATTTATACGGATTAGACCGCGATCCCAAAAGAACGAATTTGTCATTGAGACCGTAACTGTCGATCTTTTTTATAATATCATTATAATAGGCAGAAGCCTCTTCATCTTTTGGTCCAATAACATACCATCTGAAATTATCGACGCTCTGAGAAACTATCCTGCATGCCTCAAGCGCGAGCGCAATGCCTTTTTCTGGGCTTATTCTTGCACAGGTGACAGCATTAAACGTTTCCGGGTCAAACAGCTGCTCACTGCACTTTGCCAGACTTCTTATGTTTTTATAGTCAATTATATTTCCAACAACACCTAACTTGGGTTCAAGATACGGTCTGGCATTTGCAATTATATCTCGGCACTGTTCATTGACCGTGATTATTCTGTCGCAGTAATCCGTATACTTTTTGTCAAGATAATAGCCGTCCTGACTTATATGATACCACATAATTTTCTTTGACTTATCGTTCAAGCAATTAAACAGACTCTTCATTGCCGCATGATGATATCTGATAACTACATCGGCATGCTCTCTTTTTACATACATCAAAACCTTGACTCTGACAAGCATGTTGTAAATGCGCTCAGCTTTTTTAGCGCCCATAAGCTTACTTACAAGGTTTCTAATTGCACTGGGGAACCGATCACTTACCTTTAAAATCTTTACCTCGGAATCATCACTGAGTTTGTTTAAAACATCATATTCCTTGCCCCACATTATGAGAATTGCTTCATAGCCGTGTTTTTCAAATTCTGCACTATTGAGCAGATTAATAAGAGAGACTTCCACTCCGCCGAATTTTAAATCCTCTATCAAAAAAACAATTTTTCTGTTTTTCATTTTAAACACCTACCAAATTATAAAAGCTCTCAACAGCGACATTGTTCATCTTATCAAAATCAATTTTTTCAGTGTTTTCTCTAAGATGTCGAAGTAAATCGCGATTCTCATAAAGCAGATATATCGTATCAGCAATTTTATTTTCATCGCACTGCGTTATGAGTCCCGTATTTCCTCTTTCTATCAAATATCTCGCACCTATGGTATCGGTTGAAACAACAGCTGCACCGCATATCTGTGCCTCTGCAATAGTTAAACACCACGACTCTTCTCTCGAAGGCTGAACATATAAATCACAATTTCTGAAATACGGATACGGATTGCTCTTCTGTCCCGCAAGAATAAAGGTTCTCTCAATTCCTTCGTTCTTCACCATTTCTTTCAGCGACTCAGCATACTCCAATCTATCCTCCGCAGCATCGCCGATTATATACCATCTCATATTGGGAATTTTATTTTTAAGTATCTTTGCAGCTTTTATTGCAATATCTATCCCCTTCTCAGGATCAAGGCGGCCGCAGGTCACAATATTAAATGCATCGTCCAAAAGCAAATCTTCGGCAGTCTCCTTTGACCTTTTCACTACATCTGCAGCTGGAATGATATTTGATACAACACAGAGCTTGTCAGCGAGATACGGTGCCGCCGCCGCGATAACCTCTTTACAGGAATCATTGACCACCACAACCCTATCGCAATGTTCCGTATATTTTTCATTCAGATAATAATCATTAAATTTACTCGAATGATACCACGCTATTTTTTTTGTCTTTCCCCTTATATGGGTAAAAAGAGTTTTAATTGCTGCTTGATGATAGCGTATTATTACATCTGCTCTCTCCCATTTCACCGCATTTATCACTGCTATGCGCGTGAACACATTTTTGAAAAATTCAGCTTTCTGAGTCCCAATAAGTTTGGATATTACAGGATACAGCAATTTCACAATTCGCGGGCGGACAATTTTTATCTTTATTCTTTCATTTCGCCTGAGCAAACCAATATTTTCATAATGATTTCCCCACATAATAACAGTGACCTTAAATTTATGGGTCTCAAAATCCAGCAAATTTAAAAGATTTACCAGAGACACCTCGACCCCGCCCGGCTTTAAATCCTCAATAACAAATAAAATCCTTTTCACCTCAGACATTTGGCTTCACCTCAGATAAACTTCTAAAAGTTCAACATATTTTTCAGTCATAAACACTGAACCACGCCTAAGCGCCGTTACAAGCAACTTTGTGTGCATAGGAAGTTTTCCCATATCGACATGTGCCGCTGCCGAACGTATATCCACATCCGCACAAATATTCTCTATAACCTCTCTGCGCTCCTTTTTTGAATGCGTGTTGACCTTTTTTGCCTCATTGCGAAGCAGAAAATTGACCATATACAAAAGATAATAATTGAGCTGAGAGGATATGTCAAAATTTGAATCAATATTCTTTTCTTTGAGCCGCTTATACGGCAGAAGGATTATGTCTTTAAGCCTTTCATCATAGGCGTTTGACATCGACTGCTCGGTTATCCTGTAATGATAAGTCGGCGTTTTTACGCAAGTTATGCTTTGCGAGTCGAGCATGCACGGATATATGAACGCCGCGTCCTCGCCCATTCGGATGCGCTCATCGACGGGCAAAAGATTTTTTTCGATCAGCTCTCTTCTGACGAGCTTGCTCCAGCAGTTCGGATTGACACCGAAGCTGTAGAACCGTCCATCAAAAAGCATTCTCGGAAATATCTCTTTTTCAAGACGTTCGCGACCGTAGAAACCTTTCTCAAAGCACTGGCTGCTCGGTTCGGCGCGATCTCCGTAATCGCAGAGGAAGTCGCTGAGCACCATATCGGGCGAATGCTCGCATACTGCTTTGTACATATTCAGGAATGTGTCCGGCTCGACCCAGTCGTCGCCGTCGACAAAGCCGATATAATCGCCGCGCGAGGCCGCAAACCCTGCCTTTCTCGCACTGAGCAGGCCGCCGTTTTCCTTATGTATGACCTTCATGTGCGCATCCTTCGCCGCATATTCGTCGCATATAGCCGGGCATCCGTCCGGCGAACCGTCATCGACTATGATCACTTCAATATCGTCAAGCGTCTGCGCCGAGAGACTTTCAAGACACTGACGTAGATATTTTTCAACATTGTACACCGGCACTATAACGCTTATCATAAATCTAACTCCTTAACCTCTGAGTTTTTGTAGATTAAATACGCAAGTCCTCTGAAGAGAGCAACAAACTTTTGTTGTACTGTAAGCATTGATCACATCATAATTTACGTAAGAGTCATATGCACTAGCGCGCGGTAAACTCCAAACTTCGATAATATTGATATCCTTCACGTCGACAATCCTTGCCGCCATCCAAACACAAACCGATCGACAACCCACTATTTTCAGTTGTCTCTTATAGCCTTAAACGGCATAACCGCGACTGGCGAAAGTGCATGTCCGCCTTTTTTGTTAATTGTCACGCTGTAATAATCAAGTTGCATCAAAATTCTTCAATTATACTTATAGTCATTTGTTGTTTTTGGCTGCATCTTTTTCGCTGTTGCAAGAATTGACTAAGTCTGCAAAAAATAGATTATATATCGGCGGTACTTTTTTAAATATCTTCGCAAAAAACAAACAAATTTTGTTGCACACTTGTCTTACTTCAATTTTTTTGAACAAAAGCTGTACCAAAAATTCTATAAGCAGACATGTGAAAAAGAAAAATACAGCACAGAGCACCATCCATATTACCAAAGAATTTCCGAAATTCTGTTCAAACATTTTTGGGACTCTTGAGACAACATATTCTCTGGTTATGGGATTGTCATGAATCAGATAAACCCCAAAAGTCAGTGGTCCGACAGAACAAACAAAGTGCTTTATTCTATTGCTGAAGTCAATATTTACAAACAATAACAACATACAAACAACCGCCAAAACGGTGAACGGCGAACTGTACGTATCTGCAGACAGAATACTACTTATCTCCACATTTTTATACTGCTTAAAGAATGTCGGGATAAACTCGTTGTCAAGATACAGAAGCAGTGAAAAAAACACAAATCCCAAAAAGTAAACAATTTTCTTCTTTTTTTCTAAGATAAAATGGAGCCTGAAATATGCGCCGGTCATATACATGGCAACAAACCAAACTGTACTGTATCCGCCTTTGAGGATAAAAATGTCAATACCGGTATACTTTTTTACTACAGGAGCCACAAAACAAAACAAAACATAAATCACAATTAAAAAAATGCGATAACACTTTTTTGACATCTTGTGCGCGATCATATTTATAATCGGCATCAACAAAAAGAGTAATGTATATCTTGTAAAAAACCAATATTCATGGTGGAGCAGCGGAGTAAATATTCTTAATATTATATCGGCTGTAACAGGTGTTTTTAATATAAGCGTGGCTACAATATTAATAATTAGATTATAGAAAATGACTTCTATCCAAAGATACATTATTCTTGAAAGCTTATATTTAGTGTTGACATTTATATAACCGGATATCAGGAGATATGTATTCACCGCTCCAAAACAAAAGAATGTCACAAAATCCACCAAACCGTATTTGACAGAGAATATGTTCTGTTCCTGTAAAATGCCACCGTGCAAAATACAATGCTGTAAAACAATAGCAAACATTGCAACGATACGAAGGCAATCGACCCCGCAATTTCTTTGCTTTTTATAATCAGAGCCCATTTTTATTCCTCCAAAGACGGATTATATTCCAAATTCTGCCGAGTGCATTACACTTACAAAACAAAGGAAAAACAAATCAGACAACGACAAAACAATTATCATCAAGTTCAGTATAATCTCATTTGAACTATAAACGGAAACATCTCTCTTAATTGTACTTTTTCCATGCGGGGCAAAATATGTTTCTTGACGCCTTTTCTTGTTCAAATCGAGGCACAGCATGATAATCAGCGCTCCGAACATAGGAACGACCCAATGCATAAATCTTGTAAATATAAGATAACTTGAAATTGAGCCCACTGAAAAAAACATTAACAAAATAAAGAAATAATTTATTGACTCAATGTTTTCAATATTGTCTCTATTTATCAGATAATTCATGTAGATGCACATAATTATTACAGACAAAAGCAGAACCAAACTTAAAATTGTTGTTCCGCTGGTAAAGCTAATTACTCTGACTTTATTTTTAGCGGCTTTTTCTAAAAGAACATCAAAAAAGCTGTTATTAAATATCTTGCCTAAAAATTCAATAATATATGAACCAAATAATATGCCTACAAGAGATATAGCATTTAAAAATTTCAGCCTGAGTCTCATATTTATCTCAGTAAGCAACCGTAACCCCAAAAATATAACTGCAGCGGAGTGTATTCCCATGGCCACGAAATAACCCAGCCAAAAAGCCTTCTTCTTTTCGACCAAATCGAAATATAGGCAAAACATTGCAACGGCAAATGCCAAACCGTTTCTTATTCCGCTACATGTGTCATAATACCAATAAGTACTAAGTAAAAAGAGCGTACCGATAAATATATACAACTTGCTTATCTTATAGTAATTTGCAAATCGCCATATTACAAAGAGCATACTGCCATAAGTTAAAAATATGGTTATCGCCGGAAGAAAATTATTATTACCGAGTTTACTTACAAAGAAAAAATATAGTCCGCAAACCGGAACAGCATCGAAATTTCCGTAACCATCGCGCTGCAAATCAAAGTATCCGGCCAAAGACTTCTCTCTAAGCAAATTAAGCGAATTGTAATACCTTATCAGATCATCGGTCTTAAGCGGTTTAACATAAAACGCCATGATAGACAAGGCGAGCACGAGGGCTAGGAACAACCATTTTATATACTTTCGCGGAATAATAGGATAAACGACGCAGAACGCCACCACTATCGCAAGATATACCCACATAGCTATCCCTCCTCTGTTATAAACTGTACAAATTCAAGAGCTTCTCTCTGACGCTTTCAGCCGAGTAACGGGCACGCAGACCAGAAATATCCATCTCTGACCTGTCAAGTTTTGAAAATTTGCATACTTTCTCTACCCACAGCGAAACCGGCTCATCAAGAGAAATGCGTTCAAATGCATCGTTGACCTTTATCTCCTCGGGAACGCCGAGAGAAGTCACGCACGGGAGCGATGCCGCCTGCGCCTCTATCGGCGCGATGGGGAGCGCCTCGAACCTTGACGGGAACACGAACACATCCATGGCGTTGAGCAAATCGGGAACATCATCCCGGCTGCCTGTAAAAATCACTTTATCGGACACGCCGAGCTTTTCAGCCAGAGCCCGTGTTTCTCCGTCGTCTCTCTCGTCGCCGACAAGCATAAGTCGCGAGTTCGGCTCAATTTTAAGTAACTCTGCGAGCAGCGAGACAAGAAATGTCTGATTTTTTATCCAATAGATCGAACCCACATGACCTATAATCAACTCGTCCGACAGCCCAAGCTTTTCACGTGCGGCTGCTCTGCGCTGAGGGCTGAATTCATATTTCGCCGCATTGACATAATTCGGCAGAACATAGCCTCGTTTTTCGAAGAGCGTCTTCGAGCACATATATATCCCGGCTTTTTTGCTGCATCCGACGAGATCCGTGGCGTATTTTTTGAGCCAGCGCTGCATGATGCGCTTATATATTTCGGTAGCAAATCCTTTGAGGCGGCTTCTTGAGCGGTTGTCCTGCGTTGCGTGGCTCTGCGCTATGCGCTTCTTGACTCCCGCCTTGTATGCCGCACGCATCACTATGCCGTTATAAAACAGCAAATGCGAGTGGACTATATCATATTTTCCGTCTTTCATAGTTTTCAGCAGGAAAAAGTAATCTTTGATATAGTTATCAGCCGCAGACGGTTTTGTTATTATTTTAGCGCCGATATCTGCTATTTCGCCGATCATCGATTCGTCCATATTTTCGCCCTTGCGCACAAGGAACGTACATTCATAATCGTCGCTTTTGAGAAGCCTACAAAATCTCAGTGCCGCTATCTCGATGCCGCCGCGCCTCAATGTATCGAGGACTATCAATACTTTCTTTCTGCCGTTCAAACCTGTTTTATTTGTCATAAAGTCCAAGTGCCCTTTTCAGCTTTTTGATATTGTCAGTGCCGATAACGGCTCTCAGTCTTCCCGCCAAATACCGTTTTACCTTCCACATGGTTCTTCTGTTGAGGTTGCAGTTATCGCTCCATGTACCCGCGGAATGATGGATGGTGTAACTCTTTCTCGAAGGCTTGTTGAAAATACGTCCTATTGTGTTGGGGCAAAAATACACCGGCGGATAGAGCGTGAAGCCCTCGACGGTCTGTTTCTTTCCGTTCTGCTTGAGTCCATGCTTCAGGCACGTTTCGGTTATCACTACGGTGTTCGCCGTCATATCTACCGAGCCGTCCTCGAGGATAAGCTTTCTGTTGTCATAGTCATGAAGCAACTCGCCCATAAAGCGCTGACCTTTGACGGAAGCCATTATTGCGGTCGGAACCGTGTCTCTCGACTCGAAGCCCGAAAAAGCTTCGTTATCAAGGAACTCGTCTATAGGCTTGAGCACCTCAACATCGGAATCGAGATAAACGCCACCGTAGTTATAGAGCGCATAGAGGCGGACATAATCGGTAATGAAAGCCCACTTTTTGTTTTCATATGCCTCTTTGACATACTGATTGCAATTGACATCAAAGTTCTCTTCGCTCCATTTGACTATCTCATATTCGGGAAGATACTTTTCCCACGATGCCATGCAGTTTTTAATGAGATCGGGATATTCGGCTCCTCCGAACCAGCAAAAATGTATCACCTTCGGTATTTTCGGCATTGTTTTCTCACCTTTCGTAAAATTCAACAAGTGTCTTTGCGCATTTATTTATGTCCCAACCGCACTCGCTGACTTTTTCAAATGCGGAGGCGCGCAGATCGTCGGGCATTATCTTAATTTCTTTCGCCCAGACTTTCGGGTCAGCGTCGATTGATAGGCGTTTTATATGATTTGTTATACAGACTTCATCCGTCACTGTGTCGGACATGAGCACTGGGAGCCCTGCCGCCTGCGCTTCGACGACGGAGACGGGCAAGCCCTCTCTGAATGACGGGAATATAAAAATATCCATCGCGCTGAGCAATTGAGGAACATCGGAGCGCCTGCCCAAGAAATATATGCAGTCAGATACTCCGAGTTGATTCGCAAGTTTCTTGAGTTCATCAGTCTCCTCCGCGCCCGCCATAAGAAGCGCTGCATCAGGGTACACTTTCTTTATTTCAGCAAACACACGCATAAGATATGGGTGGTTCTTCTGCGGAGGAGCCACTCTGCCAACATGTCCGACGACAAATTGGTTCGTGCCGAATCCGAATTCGCTGCGTGCGGCAGATCTTTTTTCTTCTGTAAACTCATATGCAAAGCAATTGATAGCATTGGGTAGCACCGTAAAGTTCTTGTCGTCCCCGTACCAGAAGCGTCCTGCGTCGCGGCCGCAGGCAAAAAGCCTGTCCGCCAAAAAGCGTGTCGGAACATTGAAAAGTCTGTTGCGCCATTCTTTTTTGGGATTGAGTGAATACCATGTTGAATGGCAGTGCGCCGCCACCTTTTTTATCCCGTGCTTCTTCGCTTTTGGAGCAATAAGGCAAGTCAAATAAGGCGCATGGATATGTACCGCCGCATATTCACCCTTATGCTCTTCGAAAAAGCCGTCAAGCTCGGACGAAACAAAGCTCTTTATTCCGGGCGTATTTATTCTGAACACGCGTCCGCCGAGTGCTTCTATCTCAGCGCTTCTATCGCGCTCGCACTCCTTGAAATACATCACATCGAATTTTATATCTTCCGGCATCGCGCGAAAATAGTTGAGCACGACGCTCATCACACCGTTTGCGACGCCTATATCCGGCACAAAATGCAGTATTCTCATATTGCAGCCCCTATTCTCAGATGAGTCCGAGATTGCTGTAGATAGTCAGCATCTCGCGGTTGACACTTTCGGTTGAAAAATCCTTGACCATATTGAGACCGTTTTCGCCGAATGCGCGAAGCTTCTCGCGGTTGTTCATAAGCTCGAGTATTTTTTCAGCCATCATCTCGCTGTCGCCGACGGGAACGAGATAGCCGTTGACCCCGTCCTCAACTGCGTCGTTGTTTCCGCGCACGTCAGTGGCGACTATCGGATTGCCCATCGCCATAGCCTCGATAAGGTTTATCGGCAGACCCTCCTGGAAGCTCGACGCGACCGACAGATCGCTCAGACCCACGAGGTTATTTATATCGCGGCGATAGCCGAGAAAATCGACATTTTCGGCGATACCGCGCTCGGCGACCATCTGCTTATACTCCTCGAGCCTTATCGGCTGACCGGGCAGGAGCAGCTTCACGTTTTTGTTCTTCTGCACTATTTTTTGAAGCGCATCGAAGAGCATCGGCTGGTTCTTTCTGACCGAGAGATCGGCGGGATAAATCATAATAAATGTATCGTTGTCGTAGCCGTATTCAGCTCTGAGTCTCGCTTTTTCTTCGTCGTCGACCGCCTTAAATCGGTCAAGCTCAACACCGACGCCGTGAACCTGATATATCTTTCCGGCTCTGAACTTTTTCTCATGCGCGAGGGCATAATCCTCGCTGTTTATGGTTATAAGGCAGTCGGTATATTTTGAAAGATACTTTTCAACAGGATAAAAGAACAGCCAATTCTTGAGCGGCGCGCCTTTGAAGAAATGAAAACCGTGCGCCGTATAAATTACTTTTGTTCCCTTTTTGCGAGCACCCTTTGCCGCCAGGCGGGCAATGACCGCGCCCATCGGAGTGTGGCAATGTATGGCGTCATAGTTATTGCTGTCTATAACTTTTTTGAGCGTTTTATATGCCTTTATGTTATCGGGTCTCAGAGGCTGACGCTCGAACGGGACTTCAAATGTTTTGTCGATTGCCGACAGATCGAGTCCCGGCTTGTCCGCGGAATTGTCCTTGAACGCGGCATCGACTTGGGCTCCGTGGGCTTTGAGCTCGCGGATGAACGGCATATGAAACTGCCCGATATGACTGCGCACCGTGGCGACGAATAAAACTTTCATCGGTTATTCTCCAATCGTTTTACTGCTGCATATTGCTGACTATTTCTTCAACGCGCTGTTTGAGAGCCGCAGAGTTTTCCGAAAGCTCCTGCTCGCTCATGGCGGCGCACTTCTTTTCGTAATCGCGTATTGCACTCACACCTTCGTCAAAGATGCGGCGTATCTCTTTGGTATCGCCAACCTTTGAGACATCGCAGAACGCGCGGGAAAGTATCGCACAGTTCGAGCCTAGCCTGTAATGCTCGGGGATTATCATTTCTGCCGGCAGAAGTCCGCTTCCGAGGGAGGCTATTCCGCCGAAGCCGTAGTTTTTGATTCCACCGGCTTTAAAGCGTTCAACGAGCCTGTCCACAGTGCCGTCCGCCAGCTCTTCAAAAAGGAATTTCTTGCCATAGGAATGAGAGAGGTCGTTGAGACCGATATGTATTTCATCGATGCCGCCGACAGAGATTATATCGTCTATCTGCTCTGCGGCTTCTCTGGTTTCGAGCAAAAGCGAAGTTGTCGCCCGACCGTCGATTGCTTTTATAAAAGTCTCGACTTCGCGGACGGTTTTGAAATACGGCAGCATGACAACATCGGGCTCGCAGGCGAGTACGCCCTCGAGTTCATCCGAAAAGCCGTCAAAAATCGGGTCGGTGCGCACGAATATCTGCGCGTTTCTGACCGCCGTTTTCATCTTCGGAATATCCGAAATGCTGTGCTTCGACTTCACGGAGTCCCAGTTTTTCTGGCGCTTCTCTTTTCCGTACTGTTCGAGGTCGATGAATATTCTGTCAACGCCCGCTCTGTCAGCTATCGAAGCTATCTCCGGGTCATTCGTTATGTACATCAACTTAAGCATCTTTGTTCTCCTTCGTCTCCGAAGTTTTGCCGACATTGTCATTGTCCTTCATCGTCAGGACATTCCAAACGGTCTGGAACAGAATTTTGCAATCGAGTCCAAGTGAGAGATTATCCACATACTCAACATCGTACTTTATTCTGTCGTTCCAGTCAATCGCCTTTCTGCCGTGAACCTGCGCAAGACCGGTTATTCCCGGACGCACCTCAAAGCGTCTGCGCTGAAAGTCAGTGTATTCTTCGAGCTTCCACGGGTGATAAGTAAGGGTCGGGCGCGGACCGATAAAGCTCATGTCACCTTTGAGAATATTTATAAACTGTGGCAGTTCGTCAAGGCTTGTCGCTCTTATTATTTTTCCGACACGGGTCACACGGCTGTCGCCCTTATACGAATACTGACCCGTTCCCATATGTTCCGCACCGACGCACATCGAGCGAAACTTATACATTTCAAATACTTTTCCGTCTTTTCCGAGACGCTCCTGTTTGAAAATCACGGGACCTTTTGAATCAAGCTTCACAGCCGCGGCAACAGCGAGAAGGAGCGGCGAGGACACCGCCGTGCCTATGAGAGAAAACGTTACATCGAGAGCTCTTTTAACGCCTTTATACAAAAATATCCCTCCAAAGATATGCGCGCTTGCGAGCGCATTTACCTAGCTTTAATTATACCAATATATATGAAAATTTTCAACAGTCTTTTGTGTTTAAAATAGATTTATATCAGTCATATAAAAAATAGCGAAAAGCAAGCGCTTTTTTGAATATTCAAGCAACTTTTGCGCATAAAAAATCAGCAATACGGCAAAAAGTCGTACTGCTGATAACATTTTTATTCCACGGGCACGGCGACGCGCTCGCTCTCGAGCACAATCTCCTCCTCTTTTTTGAGGAAGGTGACAGAAGGCGCTTCCGTTCCGGGTTCTTTGTATGTCTTGACTATTTTCTTAACGACCCTGCGCACATCGGCATTGTCATCATACATTATTTCACTGAGTTCCTCGAGACCGGCAAAGAAATCGTTCTCGTTTATATCAATAGGTTTGCCGATATGTATGAGATTGTTTGCAGTCGCCTCGAGTCCCTCTTCGTCCATAAGCAACTCCTCATAGAGCTTTTCTCCGGGGCGAAGGCCGATAAACTTTATATCAATATCCTTGTAAGGCGTATACCCCGAAAGTCTGATGATATTTTCCGCAAGGTCGACTATCTTCACAGGCTCGCCCATATCGAGAACGAATATTTCGCCGCCCTTCGCGGAAGCGCCTGCCTGGAGGACGAGGGACACTGCCTCCGGAATGGTCATGAAATAACGGATAATATCCTTGTGTGTGACCGTTACGGGACCGCCGTTTGCTATCTGATCCTTAAAAAGCGGAATAACGGAACCGTTCGAGCCGAGGACATTGCCGAATCTGACCGCGACGAACTCGGTATCAGAATGTTTGTTATAGGTTTGGACTATCATCTCGCAGATACGCTTTGTCGCGCCCATAATGTTCGTGGGATTGACCGCCTTATCCGTCGAAATAAGTACAAAACGTTCGACACCGAACTTGTCCGCCGCCCGAACCGTTTTGAGAGTGCCGAAAACATTGTTCTTGACTGCCTCGTTAGGGTTGTCCTCCATAAGAGGCACATGCTTATGAGCCGCGGCATGATAAACGATGTTCGGATGGTACCTTGCAAATACGGATTCAAGACGCTTGCTGTCTCTGACGGAGCCTATGAGCACTTTGACATCGACTTCCGGATGCGTGCGCAGAAGCTCGTTCTGAATATTATAAGCGTTGTTCTCGTAAATATCAAAGATAATAAGCTTGTGCGGCGAATGTTCCGCTATCTGACGGCAAAGCTCGCTGCCTATCGATCCGCCGCCGCCAGTGACGAGAACCGTCTTTCCGCTGACATAGTCCATGACGGAAGCGAGCTTTATTTTTATCGGCGGACGGCCGAGAAGATCTTCTATATTGATGGAACGGATATTTGAAAGTCCCATCTTCTTATCTATCATCTGTCCGATGCTCGGGAGCGTCTTAACGACACAACCGGTCTTTGAGCAGCGCCGAAGTATCTCGCCCTTGCGTTCCGGAGTCGCGGACGGAATGGCAAAAATTATAGTCTTGATATTATATTTTTCGGCAACTTCCTCTATCTTATCGCATTTGCCTATGACTTTAACACCGTATACAGTGCTGCGTTTTTTATCCGGCGAATCATCAAGAATACAAACCGGATAATATTCCATATTGGGACTTGTTTTTATCTCGTGGATCAATATATTTGCAGCGTCACCGGCACCGATTATCATGGTATTGTTGCGGTTTGACTTTGGTGTAATACCTCTCCACGGCTTGCGTCTGAGCGTTCTGAGCACCATTCTGACGGCCACTACGCCAGCACCGGAAAGCAGAACCGCCATAATATACACACTCGGCGCAAAATAAGGAAATTTCAGTGCAGTTCTGATGAGGGCAAAGGCTATCGATGAGCTCATAGCGCATACCGCGACTATACACGCATCGCGCATGGAAGCATACTCCCAAAGCACCTGATAAGTTCTCGACAAAGTGAACACGCAGGCATATATAACGGCGAGCACAACCATGCTCAGCCAAAAGCTGCCGCGGGTAATCTCTTTTACAAGTGCTTTAGCTTGGAATTCATTTCGCATCCATATGGAAAACATAAACGAAAGCATCAGCACAGCCATATCGAGAAAGTATAAAAGCGTCACTATCAAATCGCGCTTTTTCAAAGTTGCCACTCCGTTTCCCATCTCTATTATTGGTTAAATTATATATTCATATTTTCACACTGTCAATACAGAACTTGAAATATAATTTATGTATAATTTTGGTATTTTTGTATACTCGCATTGTCAATTTGCCGGACAATAATTTTCACACAGGTCCAAGTTCATAGCAAAAAGCACAGATCGAAAAATATCGATCCGTGCTTTCAGGTTCGTTTTCATATCAGAAGTTCGAGCCGTTCCAGCCCCAATGCTCCGCCTCTTCGTATTTGACATAGATATTGGCGGGAGCTATTCCTGTCTCTGCGGACACTGCGTCGCAGATAGCTGCGGTCAGCTTATCATAGACTGCATCCGACGCACCGCCGAAAAGGCTCAGTTCGATATAAGCCATGGGCTCATCACTTTTGCCGCCGAAATACATTGTCGCTTTATCGTCAAACGAAAGCATGAGCCAGCGCTCGGTCTTTCCCGGAACGAGAGAGATTATCTTGCCGTATTTTGCGGCGAGTGCATCTCGCTTTTCTTTTGCAAGTTCGATATTTGTTTTCGTGCTGATATAGGGCATGGTTATACTCCTTTTCTGTTATCAGTTAATTCTGATGAAGTCCCCTGCCGGGACAGTTATACCGCTGACGGTCACATCGGATTCGGTATAGTTGACATAGATTTTTGCTCCTGTGTCGTACTCCGTGCAGAACACGCCGCCCATTATCTCGCTGTGCGAGGTCATGCGCGAAGCCTGGAGATCCTTGAGAGCCGCATCGGCACGCTCATAGGACTCTGACGCTGAAGCTATCCAGTTTTCGTAATAGACTCCGAATGTATCCGTGCTGTCTTCGCCGGACTTATTCTTTTTGTCCGCATAGGTGTCAGAATATGTCCACTCATAAGCGGGACTTGCACCGTATTCGACGCAGCGCAGGAACGAAGTTTTGGCGTTTTCACTGAAGTTGAGCGGCTCGCCGGAATAGCCGACTATTCCGTGAAGAACGAGCTGCAGGAACGGCACACTGACATATGCCGAGCGGCTCTGTGACGCAGAGGTCGGCAGATGCGAAATAAAGCTGACATTCTTTATGACGCGGAAATTGCCGGTGTCGGTCATTAGCTTCATATTCGCAGTCAGCGACGGGAGCTGTTCGGATATCATCTCCGCGCTATTCTGGCGGTTGAAGCCGTTCTTATAATCGGAATAGAGCAGACTGCCGACATCGTTGAGACAGAAGCCGGTAAACTGTGAGAATCTCGTATCTCTGAGTATCTCGATTATCGATCTTTCAACATACTTCATGCCGAGTAGACGTTTTGCGTATTTGTCTTTTCCGAGCGGACTCTTGTTTATTGCATTGTACTCTGCCTTTTTGCTGAAGATGCTGCCGGCGGTCTTACCCGAAGAGAACGAATCCCCCTTTGCCGCGGATAGCAGATTGACATCGAGATACATTTCCATGTTCTGCGCGTTGACATATTCGACAAGATCTTTCAGGTCGGAGCGAGTGCCGAGGCGGGCGAGCAGAGACGCCGTCATTATGCTCGACTGATCCGTTCCGCCGGTCAGTGCGCCCTTGTAGCGCAGTTTTATTGAGTTTATGCCCTTCGACTTCATTCGCGTGAGCATGTCGAGAGCCTGTTCAAAGTCGGTAAGGGTCTTTTCTTTTTTGAGATTCAGTCGCTTGAACGAGAACAGGGTATCGTCCGAAACGCCGATAACGGTCAGATCAAGAGGCAGATACTCCTGCTCTTCGGCCGTTCTTGTCGAGAGTATTCGCTCCCTTATCAGCTGTTCACGCGCCGCAGCTGCCATGCCTGTATAATCTGCATTCGAGCCGCCGAGGAAACGTATGCAAAGCCCGATATCGCCGTCATAGGACTCGGAGCTCATATAAAACTTTCCTTTTGATTCGGTGCAGGGTGTGATATCAAACGACACGCCGGCTTCATAAAAATCGTTGCCGCCCCTGACTCTGTCCGCGCTGACGGTAGCTATCGCATCGCCGCTGTTGATTATTGTGACAAAGGCGTTGTTCCCCTGCTTCATACCATATGCGGGAATAAGAGCATTTGCGGTGCCGCTGTTTGCGTGACCGGATGCCGCGTCGCCGCCATAAACCGGGAAGCTCAGTTCGCTGTCAAATGAATCGTCTCTCGTGTCGGTCTTTATGAGCGCGCCGCTGCCGTCGGGAACGAAGATATAGTCGCCCTGCTGGGGTTCGGAATAAGCGCCGAAGAAGTTGAGAAGGCTGAGTTTCGTGAGCTTTGCGTCGGAATTCGCAACGAGGTTTTCATATTTCGCGCTGACATAGACGCTGCCGTCTTTTATCTGATAATTGACGACAAGCTTGAAAGCTATATCGCCTTTTTCATATTTTTCTTTGTGTGCAGTTGCAGTGTCGGGAGTTAGAATATAAGTAACGCTCAGGGCATCGTCGGCAAAGCTGCACTGGGCATTCTGGAACGACACGCTGTTATCCTGAGTATTGAGCTTATAGAGTATGTCTCCGCTGACGATTTCAAGAGTCGCCGTTGCGGCACCCGAATTCTCCTGAGTCGGGAGCGCAGACCAGAGCTTTTCGCTGTCGTCATGGGAAAGATCGGCGACACAGACGGAATATGTGCTCTCATCAAAGAGCAGCTCGATAAGTCCGGATTTGCCGACCTGCTGAAGGTTGGCTTTATCTCCGACGGAATGGAGCAGAGTCGATTCCGCCGCGCCCGCCTCGGTGGGCGTGCCTTTTATTTTCGTCACGGCAACAGGGTCGGAGCACGCGCTCAGGGAGCAGAGCATTGCCGCCGAAAGCAGCAGAGCCGATATCCTCGCCGTTATTCTTTTTTTCCTGTTTTTAATAGCCATAACAAGATCTCCCATATCTATAAAATCGCCGCTTTGCGTTGAACTCTTCATTTGATTATATCATCTTTGAGCCGTTTATTCAACCTCGCTCACTTATCCACATCGAACCAGAAGCGCACGCCGCCGTGTTCGTTGACAACGCCGCACTCCCTGCCGAGCCGCTTTTGAATGGCTTTGACTATCGGCAGACCGAGTCCGAAATGGAAATCCTCGTTCTTGCGCTTCTTTGAAGATTTGTAGAAGCTGTACCATATTTTGTCAAGCTCGTCCTCGTCTATCGGGTCGCCGGAGTTATAGACGCTGACTCTGTATGTGTTCAGATTATCTTCAACCGTCAACTGAACTATCTTCTTGCCGCCGATATTCGACACGGCGTTTGACAGAAAGTTCTGGAGCACGAGCAGGATAGTCCGCTCATCGCTGTGGACGGTCAATCCGTCCGGAATGCGGTCGATGAGCTTTATCCCGTTTTCGTTGAACATCATTGAGAACGCCGCAAGCTGACCTTTTATCATCGCGCTCAGATCGAGCTTTTCGCACGTCGGGACATATGAGCCACTCTCGAGCTTCTCGAGGTTTAGCAGCTCCATGACTATGCGGTTCATCTTGCCGGTCTCTTCTAGGATTATGTCGCAGTATTCCTCGCTGCCCTCGGGGTTGCTGTTTATGCCGAGTTTGAGTCCCTCGGCGTAGCCTTGAATAATGGCTATCGGGGTTTTTAATTCATGCGAGACATTGGCGATGAAACTCTTTCGCGACTCATCAACAAGCGCGCTGTGTTCAAGTTCTTCGGTCAGTTTTTCGTTTTTGTCCTGCAATTCGTCGAGCGTTTCGCTCAGGGATTCGGAGAGTATATTGATATTCTGCCCGAGGTTCTGAACATCCGTCTGCGGATAGCTGACGCATTTCTTGGAGAAATCGAGCTTCGCCATGGACTCCGTTATCTCCGCCATCGCCGCAACGGGGCGTGAGAAACGCAGATTTGAATAGAGTATAATTGCGCATGCCACGGCGGCTGATATCAGCGCGAAAGCAGTCAGAAGAAATGACGCCGTATGGGCGTTTCGCTCGACCTGATAATAAGGCAGCCACAGACGCAGGGTATCACCGTTTTTGAGCTCAACGCGGTATCTGTAATATCCGCTCGCCTCGCTGTCCTGATATTCATATTCGTCAAAACTCACACTGTCATCGAAAAGATCGAACACGCGCACGCTGCGTCCGATAGCATACATGCTTTCGGCGGTTCGGTAATAGACGCTGTCCCCGTCGCCGGAATATAAAAACTTTTCGCGGTTTGAATAGACGGTGTTGCCGTTGGGGTCAAAGACCTCGATCATATAATAATTGTTGTCGGAGACATAGGCGAGCTGCTGATAGTATTCGTAAGACGCCGGATCCTCGTTGTCGAGCGATTCGCGGATGCTCTGCATATTCATTATCTCCGCAAAGGCATAGACGGAGTTGAGCAGCACGCCGGGGCGCAGTGCGACAAGTATTGCGGCAAGCACTATCAGGACGGTGATGAGCTCAAAAGCCATGCGCCGTCCCGATTTTCTGATTCTGTCATTTTTTCTTGCCGACCGACGGCTCAAACTCAGTTCACCTCTATCTTATATCCTGCGCCGTAGACCGTGCGCAGATGGCGGCTGCCCCAATCGCCGAGCTTCGTGCGAAGGCGCGCGACATGGGAATCGACCGTTCTTGAATCGCCGAGGAAGTCGAAGCCCCAAATATCGTCGAGCAGCTGCTCACGCGAGAAAACCCGCTCGCGGTTTGAAGCGAGCTTGTGAAGAATCCCGTATTCTTTATGAGTCAGCTCGATTTCGTGACCGTCGCAGACGACGGAATGAGCCACAACATCGATGACGAGACCGTCTATAACTATCTTATCGGTGGGGCTGTCCGCAGTGCGCTTTAAGCGCGCTTCAATGCGCTTGACAAGCACGGTGGGGCTGAACGGCTTTGTTATGAAATCGTCTGCACCGCACTCAAAACATTCGAGCTCGTCGAACTCTTCGCCGCGCGCAGTCAGGAAAATGACCGGGACATCGGAGGTTTCGCGAATCTTGCGGCAGACCTCCCAGCCGTTCATCTCCGGCATCATTATATCGAGCACAGCCAGGGCTATATCGCTGTTTTCCGCAAAAACGTGCAGAGCCTGCGCACCGTCCTCCGCCTCGACCGTTTCAAAGCCCTTGGCGGTGAGGAAATCCCTGATAATGCGGCGTATCTTCGCCTCATCGTCCGCGATAAGTATCTTCTGCAAAAGTTACCCTCCTTCCGGGTCATGCATATCTGCGCGCCCGGGACAAAAAATCAATTATTACTGATTTTATCACATATCGACAAATTTAACAAGGTGTCAGCACAGCGAGGGGCGCTATTTTCCAAAATTATATCGACGCTATTGCAATTGGGCGGCAGAATAAGTATAATAGATAACATAAATTCAAAATCGGGGAGTTTGCAAACCGTGCAATTCTCGCCGAATATAGGGAGGGCATGACCTTTGTTAGGTAAATTTGTCAGAGTCAGAATAACAAACCCGGTCGGCTCCCTGAACCGTCAGTACGGATACAGATACTCTCTCAATTTCGGCTCTCTCGAAGGCAGGCGGCAGTTTGACAACCGCTTCGCAGGCGCCTATATCATGGGCGTTCATCATCCCGTCAGGCACTTTGACGGGCGCGCAATTGCCGTGTTATACAGAGAGGGAGAGCGCAAGGGCATACTTGTCGTTGCGCCGAAAAACATGCGTTTTATCGGCTATCAGATAGCCGATGCGCTCGCCTTTGCGGAGCCCGAGGGCACATACCGCCTCGAGTGTCTCTATGAGCGCTCTTGCGGAGCCGTCGTATGCCGCAGAATAAACGACGAGATTAGACTTCTTCTTATCAAGAACAGCCGCAGTGCCCACTGGGGATTCCCCAAAGGTCACATGGAGCGCGGCGAAACGCCCGAGCAGACTGCACGGCGCGAGGTTCTTGAAGAGACCGGGATACACATCGACATCATTCCGGACTTCACCGCAAAATCCGACTACACGATTCAGGGCAAGGTCGAAAAGAGCGTAACCATCTTTTTGGCAAAGACCGAAGACACAGAGACGATAATTCAGCGCGAAGAGATAGACGACTATATCTGGCTCGGCTTCGACAAAGCGCTCGAAACGCTGAAATTTGAAAACGACAAGGCAATTTTGAAGAGCGCGCGTCGTTTTATGGACAAGCACGGAATTTTTGAAACAGATGACTGACGGCGCAAAAACGCCGAAAAAGAAAGGAAAAGAACATGACTCAAGAATTCGCTCAGGGTCTCGTCGACTTTTTTCAGAACAAGATTCCTAACGAACTGATAATCTTTATCGTATCGCTGCTACCGGTTCTCGAGCTGCGCGGCGGCATGATAGCGGCGAAGCTGCTGCATGTTGATTTTTGGCGTGCGTTCGCCATATGCTATCTCGGCAACATCCTGCCGATCCCGTTCATCCTGCTTTTCATACGCAAGATATTCCAATTTCTGCGCGACAAGCCGGTCTTTTCAAAGATCATCAAAAAGCTTGAGATACGCTCAATGCGAAACAGCGAAAAAGTCAAACGCTGGCGCGACTGGGGTCTGCTTTTATTCGTTGCCATTCCCCTGCCCGGAACGGGCGGTTGGACCGGAGCACTGATAGCTGCCCTGACCGACATGAGGATAAAGAAATCCTTCCCGATAATTGCCCTGGGCATTCTTATTGCGGGAATAATCATGTCCGTCATCACCTACCTTGTGCCCTCTTTCTTCGGATTTTAATGTTCGGCATATAAGGAGGAGCAAACATGAAAAAAGCGGTATCATTCATTCTTGCGGCAATTATGCTCATCATGCTGCCCGCAGGCGCATTTGCGGACAGCGCACGGTGCAGCTGCAACACGCCGCCCGTCGTTATGGTCAACGGCTTCGGCACCGAGCTCTATCACGACAACGGCGACGGCACACAGAGCGCTGTTTTCCCGATGGGCGCCGTTGAGATAGTCAGCGCCATTCCGAGCCTTGCCGGCGCATTCGCGGCTCTCGCCGCAGGCGAACACGAGCTGTTCCGCACGCTGCTCTCAAAGGCTCTGTTCAGGCTCATGGGGAACATGATGTGCACCGCGGACGGCACGGCGAAGATATCGGCAAGATCCTATCAGACGCCGACCGACACCGACATACACAAAAAAGACACCCACGGACAGTATCAGGGCGAAAATGACGGCGGGCGCTACATCTTCGGCTACGACTGGAGACTCGACCCCGTCGAAAGTGCACGCGAGCTCGAAAAGTACATCGAGCAGGTCAAGAAAATCCCCCGCCACGACAAGGTAGTGCTCTGCGCGCACAGCGAGGGCACCTGCGTTGCGGCGTCGTACATTTCGCTCTACGGCTCAAAGAACATAGAGAAAGTCGTTTTCCTGAGCGGCGCGTTCCAGGGAATAACGCTCGTAGGCAATCTTTTCACGAAGAATCTCGACGTCAAAGGCAAGGCGGACGCATTTGAGCTGTTCATAGAAACCTTCCTCGGCGGAGACACGACGGGCGATTTCGTCAGCAGCCTCTTCTCCGTGCTCAAAGACGCGTTCATAGTCGATATGCTGCTGTGCCTTGTCAACAACATCCTTGAAGAGGATCTTGACGCGCTCTACGACGAGTGCCTGACAGAGATAATAACCACCATGCCCGGAGTGTGGAGCTTCGTGCCCGACGACTACTACAAGGACGCGAAAAAGGCTCTCTATTCCGACACGGGAAGCAAATATTCCGCTCTGACTAAGCTCACCGACGGCTACCACTACGGCGTTCAGGTTGGGCTCGGCGACAGGCTCAAAGCGGAGCAGAAGAACGGTCTTGCAGTCTGCGTGAGCATGGGATACGCAATAGCACCCATCCCGGTATATGACAACTGCGTTGACCAGACGGATATGCTCATCGACACGAAATACGGCTCGCTCGGTGCTACTTGTGCTCCCATAGGCACGACACTCAAGGCGGACGGCGCGAACAAATATCTTTCAAGCGATCTGCTCGTTGACGCTTCCACCTGCGCTTTCCCGGACTCGACCTGGTTCGTCAGATACCAGGATCACAACGATTTCTGCGACGCCTACAACGACTTCGTATATTATCTGCTGACCTTTGACGGGCAGCCGACAGTCACATCGAACGCGGCGTTCCCGCAGTTCATGGCTTGCGACGGGCACAAAGTTCTTGTCCCCGCGGGAGCGCTCCCCGAAGCCGACACAAGACCGAGCATAATCAGACTCGGCGAGAACACATACAAGCTCATAAAAGAGCTGATTGAATCAAACAAAAAGTAAGATAAAAAATCGACCGTCCCGAAGCTTTTGCCGCGGGACGGTTTTGTTATGTCTTTTAATATGCCTCGAATCTCGCGATAGTCGCAAAGCAGCGGGTCTCCTCGATAACGAGTTTTATATACTGCATTCTCGCCTCTGCAAAGCGGCAGATGCGCTTTGAGCCGATGACGGTGCCGGCAAATATCTTTTTCCACTTGCCGTTTATCTGACCGTATAGCGAGAATTTTTCTATCTGCTGACCTGTCGCGATATGCTCGGAGAGCACAATCTTGTCGATATCGTAATCGTCGCCGAGGTCGAGAGTCAGGGTCGCGTGGTCGGGATCGAAGCCCGAGTGCCAATACTCGTCGGTGGTGTGTGTCAGAGCCATCTGACCGCGATGCTCCTCATCGAGATGGCAGGAGTCGGTCATTATCGAATCGTCCGCCAGATCCTCGTTGAAGTCTATCTGAAGCTGCGCGCCCATGGCGAGCAGGGTCTCGACATCGCGCTGGGCAAACAGACCGTCTTTGTTCGGCGGGATATTGAGCAGCAAGCTCGCATTCGCGCCGACAGAGTTATAATAAATCTCCATAAGCTTCGACAGGGGCTTTACCTCATAGTCCTCGTTGAGATGATAGAACCAGCCTTTTCTTATCGAGACATCAACCTCTGCGGGATACCAGATGAGCTTCGACACATTTTTTATAGCCTTGCGGCTGCCGAGGTCGAGCGTGGTAGCGCTTATCCTCTTCGGCGGCTTCTCCGCGGTCTGCTGAGACGCGGCAGCTATCAGCTCCTGATTGCTGTAATAATACGGCACGACATTCCACTCGCTCTTGCGGCAGACTCCCGCCTCGTTTCCGCACCAGCGGACATCCGGACCCGTGACGGAAATGACCGCCTCGGGCTGACACTCGCGGATAAGGTCATAATAGCCCTGCCAGTCATATTCCTGCTTGCGGCCGTTCTTGCCCTCGCCGCACGCGCCGTCGAACCAGACGCAGAATATATCGCCGTAGTTCGTCAGCAGCTCGCGCAGCTGATTCTTGAAATATTTATTATATGCTTCGCCCTCGCCGTAGCGGGGATCGTGCCTGTCCCACGGTGAAAGATAGACGCCGAACTTGAGGCCGAATTTTTTGCATGCCTCGGCACATTCGCGCACGACATCGCCCTGGCCGTCTTTCCATTTGCTCTTTTTGACGCTGTAATCCGTATACTCGCTCGGCCACAGGCAGAAGCCGTCATGGTGCTTGCAGGTCAGGATAATCGCTTTCATGCCCGCCGCACGGACTGCCGCCGCCCACTGGTTCGCGTTGAGCTTCTCGGGATTGAAGAGCACCGGGTCGTCGTTACCGTTGCCCCATTCGGAGTTTGTGAATGTGTTCATGCCGAAGTGGATGAAGGCGTAGAACTCAAGCTCGTGCCACTTGAGCTGGCGTTCGCTCGGCACGACCGCCGCCGCGCGCTTTATGTAATCGTCATTCTTCTTCATATCTGCTTTCCTTTCGGATATATGATACATGATGTATATAAAGATAACATAAACTTCGCGCGAAGTAAACTTATAAGGAAAAAAATCCGCAGCAAATTTTTCTTCGCTGCGGATTTTTATATTTATTCGACTGTTACGCTCTTCGCAAGATTTCGCGGTTTATCGACATCGCATCCGCGCTCGACCGCCGTGAAATAGGCTATAAGCTGGAGCGGAACGACATTGAGCGAGGGCATATATTCGGGCAGAGTCCTCGGCACCTTTATGGCGACATCCGAAAACTCGCCTGCGTTCTCGCAGTCCTCACCGACGAGCGCCGCAACATATGCGCCACGGCTCTTGACCTCGCGGATATTGCCGAGGGTCTTTTCAAAGAGATCGGGCTGGGTTGCGACGGCAAACACGGGAGTACCCGGCTCGATAAGCGATATCGTGCCGTGCTTGAGTTCGCCGGCGGCGTATGCCTCGGACTTGATATAGGATATCTCCTTGAGCTTCAATGAGCCCTCGAGCGAAATTGAATAATCAAGCCCGCGCCCGATGAAGAATATGCTCGAAGCCTTTGAGAACCGCTCGGCAACGGGCTTGAACAGCTCTTCATTTTCGAGTATCTGTTCAATCTGCTCGGGCAGGCGGAGCAGTGCTTCGCAATGCCGCTTTTCTTCCGATTCATCGAGCCTGCCGACCGCCCTTGAAAGGCGCAGGGCAAGCAGATAGACGGCGGCGAGCTGAGCCGAAAACGCCTTTGTTGTGGCGACGGCTATCTCGGGTCCCGCCATGGTGTATATAACATCGTCGCTCTCTCTGGCAATCGTGCTCTCGACGACATTGACTATTGAAACAGTGTGCGCGCCCCTGTTCTTCGCTTCGCGGAGCGCCGCCAAGGTGTCCGCCGTTTCGCCCGACTGGCTGATAACAACACAAAGATCGTTATCTCGGACAACGGGGTGTCTGTAGCGGAATTCGCTCGCGAGGTCACACTCGCAGAGTATCCCCGCCGAGCGCTCTATAAGATATTTGGCGGTCATTCCGACATGCCACGCGCTGCCGCAGGCGACGATATGAACGACGCCGATATTTTTTATCTGCTCGTCGCTGAGGGTGAGCTCCGGAAGATTGACTCTTCCGTCAACTATTCTGCCGCCGAGCGTGTCGCGCACAGCTTTCGGCTGCTCGGCTATTTCTTTTTTCATGAAATGCTTGTAGCCGCCCTTTTCGGCGCTGTCCGCATCCCAGGTTATATGCATAAGTTTTTTGTCTATCGGCTTGCCGTCGGAATCGAAAAATCCGACCGAAGTTTTGCCGACTATCGCAATCTCGCCGTCCTGCATGACGGCGCAGTCGCGGGTATATTTGAGCAGAGCCGGAATATCGGAAGCGAGATAGTTCTCCCCGCTGCCGATGCCGACTATCAGCGGGCTGTCTTTTTTGGCGGCAAGTATCTCATCCGGATGATCGCTCATCAGCACCGCGACGGCATAAGAGCCGCGCACGCGCTTTATAACTTTCAGCATGGTCTCGAGCGGATTTCCGTCATAGAGACTGTCGAAAAGCTGAGCGAGAACCTCTGTGTCGGTCTGCGATTTGAACTGCCTGCCCTGCTTTTCGAGCTCGGTTTTCAGCTCAAGATAGTTTTCGATGATACCGTTGTGGACGAGGGTAACGCGCCCGCTCGAACCCGAATGGGGATGGGCGTTTGCATCGGTTGGCGCGCCATGGGTCGCCCAGCGGGTATGACCTATGCCGACGCTCCCCTGCGGGGTGCCGACTTCGTCGAGCTTCTGCTGAAGGTCGCTTATCCTGCCCTTCGTCTTGACAGTGGTTATCTTCCCGTTTCGGCATACGGCGATACCCGCCGAATCGTAACCCCTGTACTCCAGCTTCTTCAAACCATCGATCAATATCGGAGACGCACTGTTATCTCCAACGTAACCAACAATTCCACACATATTCTGTTTTTCCTTTACAAAAATATTTGTGCATTGCTCTCCCCTCTGTCTGCGCGTCGCCGCGCTGTTTCATAAGAGAGCCTGTGTCCCCCGCACTTATGGGGCAAGAAGCATCCGCCGAAAATTTCGATGACTTCTTCCTCGTCATCTGCAAAGGCTCGCAGCCTTCAGTGCTTGCAGACCCGGCGCTATTTTTATAACCGAAAAATTTTAAAACGGTTTGACAAATTTCCTTTCTCGATATTACACAAACGGCACTGAAACGCAAATGCAGTCTTATTATATGCAAAACGCCGCCAAAAGTCAAATCCGCTATCGTAAAAAGAAAAAAAGACCGTTCTGCAAGGCATACAGATCGGTCTTTAGTATATGTTTTTTCGTGCGGTTTACTGCTTCGCTTCCTGCTTTTCTGCCTTTTCGCGCTCGCGGCGTTTTTCGGTCGGCGCGGGGTCGCAGAGCTTCATGAAATCGACCTTGCCCATCCGGGTGCGCGGCAGAGCGTCGAGAATGATGATCTTCGTCGGGCGCGAGAAGCGCGGCAGATTTTCGCTGCAAAATTCATTTATTTCTTCAATCTTTTTCTTCTTGTTCTCCGGCTCGCTGTCAAGCGCGACATAGAGCTTGACTATCGGCTTCGCCTCGATATAGCCCTGAACGGCGCAAGCCTCGGTTATCCCGGCGACGCCGATGACCTTTTCCTCGATATCGGACGGATAGACATTGTAGCCCGAGATAATAATAAGTCTCTTTTTGCGCCCGGTGAAGAACAGGAAGCCGTCCTCATCGATATAGCCGAGGTCGCCCGTGAGCACCCAGCGCACGCCGCTGTCGTCGGTATAGACTCCGCTTGTCGGCTCGTTTAAATAGCCCTCCATAAGAGTCGAGCCGGAGACGGCTATCTCGCCGACGGTATTTGCGGGCAGGCGTTTTTTGTCCTTATCCCATATCTCGACGCGCATACCGTAAAACGGCTTGCCGACGGAATTGCGCTTGAAATCGGCATATGTATTCGCGCAGCAGACGGAACTTACCTCGGTAAGTCCGTAGCCGCGGAAGAGTCTGCCCTTGCCGCCCCATTTGGCTATAGTCGAGTTAAACATATCAAGGAACTGCTCGGTCACGATATCGCCGCCGCTGAAGAGCAGCTCGAGATTGCGCAGGTGCTTGCCCTCGAAGTTCTTCTGCTCGAACATCTTTTTATACATATTCGGCACGCCGACGATGAAAGAGACTTTATATTCGCGCATAAGCTCGTTTGCCTTGCGCGGCTTGAAGCGTGCGACAGGGATACAGCAAAAGCCTTCGCACATACTGAAATGCATGGACACGCCGAGACCGAACGCATGGAAGAGCGGCAGGACTATCATCGAGCACTCGACGCCGGGGGTGTTGTGATGCTCGACCTTTCCCGTCTTATAGGCGAGCTCGTTGAGCGCCTTTGAAGAGAGCTTTATGGTCTTGCTCTTTCCCGTCGTTCCGCCGCCGTGAAGATAGACGGCAATATCCGAGCCGTTATTGTGGACTCCGTCCGAGGGCGGGCAGCGATGGATCGCCGCGCGGTAGCTCAGCGCATTTTTTATGCCCGACGACGCGTGCGCCGCGAACAGCTCATAGCCGCGGAAAGCCGGATGAGCCGCAGGCGAAACATAATCGGAATTCGAGCACACAACGCACGGGACATTGTGGAAATTGAGCATATCGACATAGGGCTTTGCGAGCAGATCCATGAGCATAACGCCCTTTGAGCCGACCGCGTCCATAGTCTCCTTGAGAAGCTCGGGCGGGGTCAGCGGATGCACGATATTCGCGATAACGCCTATTTTATTGAGCGCATAAAAGGCGACGAAGCTCTGCACGCAGGTCGGCAGGAACACGGTGTACACATCACCGCGTCGAAGCCCCGCGCTCTTGAAATACGCCGCGAGACGGTCGATATCGGAAAGCAAGGCTGAACGCTTAATCCTGTGACCGAAATGAATCGCGGCATCGTAGTCGCCGAACGCTGCAGTGTTGTTCTTGAAATACTCGTAGCAGTTGTAGCTTTCGGTTGGTATCATATTTATTTTCTCATCTCCCACAATACATTTTATATGCAAGGCAATAAAATGTCAAGACAAATGTCGCAGATAATGACCGTTATATATTTCCGTTAAAAAAACCGTTCCGAATAATTCGAAACGGTTTTGCTTTGTCTGTCAATAGCTGATAACAAGTTCATCCATGCGGACAAGGTCATCGTCTACGATTGAATATCCGTCGTCCTCGATAATCACCTGGAGCGATATCGTGACGGGGTCAAGATATCCGATATTATCAAGATTCTTTTCAACCTCGGTGATTATTCCGTCCGCCCAGAGCTCCTCGCGCTCGGAGTCAGAGAGCTTATCGAACTCCCCTTTTCTCGCACGCTCGCCATAGGACTTCTCAAAATCGTCGATGCCGTTTTCCTCCGCTTTTGATATGACATCTATCGGATAGACGGTCACGCTGACAAGGAATCTGTCGGAGCTTCGCGTTACCTCGCCGACCTCATACTTACAATGGGCATAGAGCGTTTCGAATATCTTCACCATGCGCTGATAAGTCGCGTCGGATACCTCGTCGATATCCATACACATTTTGAAATATTCGACCTCGTCCCGGATATACTGCTGATACTGGGTTTCGCATTCTTCGGCAGTGCCGCCGACCGATTCCAGATACTCGCCGCTGTTCTTGTTGAGATAGACAGAGTCGAGCGTGCCGCGGACATATGCGCCGATCTGCGAGCGCGACGCCGTACATGAGCACAGCATAAATACGCACAGCAGAACCGCCGCAAGCGCGGAGATCCTCTTAACCATTATTCAACTACTCCTATATAACCGATCAAATTATCGGAAACTAAAGAGAAGTCTATCACAGCAAAGACCGGACGTCAACAATATTCCGTATAAGCATACATTTTTTGCGGCTTTTCTGCAAATATTTTTGATAATTTATAAATGAATCCTAAAAATTACCGACACTCGAACCAATCGGGACCCGGGCGGTAGCCGTTATCCAGTCCGTGCTCGGCGCAGAACGGATGCGAACGCAGGACGAAGCGCAGGGTATTCATCGCGCTGCGGAATATCTCCGCGCGGGTGATGCCATCCGGCTTGCCGAGGCTCTCGAGCAGAGTCGGGTCATATTTTGCCTTGCGCGAGCCCGCTCCCGCGCCGGGCATGAGCACATCCACCTGTCCGCGCACGCGGTAGGCGTTGTTGCGAAGCAGCGGGAAATCCGGGTCTTTGCTCGCGCGCATCCACCAGTCGGTCATGACGCAGCCGTCATATTCCCACTCGCCGCGCAGTATCTGCGTGCAGGTGCCGTAATGATAGTGTCCCCAGACGCCGTTTATCTTATTATAAGAAGTCATGATATTGAACGGGTGCGCGGTTTTGACGCATATCTCAAAGCCCTTGAGATAAATCTCGCGCAGAGCGCGCTCGGACACGCGCGAATCGTTATAGATACGCATGGTCTCCTGATTGTTGCAGGCGAAGTGCTTCGGGCAGGCGGAGACTCCCTGCGACTGGATGCCGCGCACGACCGCCGCGCCCATGGTACCGGCGAGCAGCGGATCTTCGGAGAAATATTCAAAGTTTCTGCCGCAGAGCGGATCTCTGTGGATATTCATACCGGGGGCGAGCAGGACATCGGAGCCCTTGCGCGCCATCTCAGCGCCCTCGAGAGCATACAGCTCGCGGACGAGCTGCTGATTCCATGTGCTCGCGAGCAGCGTGCCGATAGGCAGGAGCGAGGCATAGCAATGGAGTCTGATGCCGGAGGGTCCGTCCGTTGCGCTGACGGGCGGCACGCCTTTTTTGCGCAGAGATTTAAGTATTCCGCCGTAAACTGCGGCGTTGCCGGGAGTGCCGAGCTTGCTGTTCATGACATAGTCGCCGCGGCAGAGAGCCTCAAGCTCAACATCCTCGAGCTGAGCCGTGAAGCCCGCAAGGGTCGCTCTGTTATTGGCGACATCTTCGAGTTTTATGCCCTTGTCGCCCGTGAAATCGGGAGCTTCGGGCAGATTTTTCTCTATCTCCTCACGGCGAGAAACGGTGCTCAGCGGAACAGATTCATATGCTTTTTCTGTTTTTCCCTGTTCGTCGGTCGCGGCGACAAGGCGGTCGAACGCCTCTTTCGGGGCGCAGTCCGCGCGGCTCGCAAGACGCTCGGTGACGCGAAGCTCCGGCTCTGTGTGAACGCCTATCTGCTCGCAGGAGCGCACATCGGTGCCGGCATAGATGGGATAATCCCCCGCCTCGAGCACATAGCAGAACGCCGCGCCCGATTTGCCGGAATCATCGAATGACGCCATATTGGCGCACGGGAACGACACGACCACCCTTTGCTCTTCACCCGGCAGAAGAGTGCGCGTTTTTTCATATGCGGCAAGGATCTTTGCCGCCTTGCCGAGCTCGCCCTGCGGCGCGCCGTAGTAGACCTCAATAACCTCTTTGCCCGCGGCAGAGCCGACATTCCTGACTTTTACGGAGACTATTATTCTGTCGTCAGCCTCCATGGCGGTCTTGTCGGACAGCTCGAACGAAGTGTAGCTAAGACCGAAGCCGAACGGGAACATGACCTTTTCGGGCGCGAAGGTTTCAAAATATCTGTAGCCGACGAAGATATCCTCGGCGTAGTTGTTGTATGTCTTTTTGCCGAAGTTCTTCGCCGCCGGATAGCTCTCATAGCAATCGGCAATGGTATCGGGCAGCTTGCCGCTCGGCGAAACTCTGCCGGAGAGAACCTCGCCGATGGCGTTTCCGCTCTCCATTCCGCCCTGCCAGACATAGAGCACCGCGCCGAGCCTGTCGCCGTATTTATTCATCCACGACATATCTATAATATTGCCGCTGTTTATCAGCACAACGGTGTTTTTGAAATTCGCGGTCACCTTGTCAAGCAGCGCGGTTTCATCGTCGGTCAGATAATAGCTGCCCTTTTTGAGTGTGTTTTCCCTGTCCTCGCCCGCGGAGCGGCCTATAACTACAACGGCGCAGCTGCTGCGCTTTGCCGCATCGGCGACGGTCTTTTCGTCTATCTTCATCTCATCGTGATAGCGCGGCCATGCGCCCCAGAAGCCGTCGTCCGCCGGGTTATTCTTTATCCAATCCGAGTATATCTTTTCAATCTGTTCGTCGACTTTTATTCCGGCGTTTTTCATGCCGTCCACAAGATCGACGCAATAGGGCTTGTTGACATCGCCTCCGGAACCGTAGCCGACGAAGAAATAGTCCCTCTGAATTCTGCCGAAGATGCAGACGTTCTCATCTTTTTCTATCGGCAGCACGCCATTGTTTTTGAGCATGACTATGCCCTCTTCGGCGGCAATTCTTGCAATCGACTTCATCTCCTCCGGAGTATCGGGCGAGCCGAGCTCGCCTTTGCTCAGACCCTGCGCGGTTGCGGAAGTAATCAAATTGACTGCTTTTGAAAAAATTCTGCGTACTTTGTTGCTCATTGTATTATCTCCTGTTCGGCTGTTATTTGCGTTTCATTGCGCGTATCTTCGCCTTGTCCTGCGGCGTGACGCGATAAGATTCGGTTATCTTCTGAAGCGACTTGTTGAAAGTGAAATCGTCGAGACAATTATCTTCGAGATACTGCCATGTCTTTTCCGGCGCATGGACGAAGAACACGGAGACCGCCCACGCGACCGCCATTTTCACATAGTAGTCGTCGTTGGTTATCGCATCAAACCTCCCGAAAGCGCGGGCGACGTACTCATCGTCCGAGAAATAATCGAGCGCCGCGACGACCGCAAAGCGGATGTCATAGGGCTTATCGGAATCAAAATACGGCTGCAAAAACTCCCAGACACGCTCCCTGTCTTTTTTGAAAAACTTGAGGCTGTTCACGAAGCTGTCGCAGACAGACCAATTATCTATCTCCGGCACAAAATCCGCCACCGCTTTCAGATGCTCTTCGAACGGCAGATAGGCACTTGCAATAACGAATCCGCGCACAAGCTTTTCTTCAAACATATCGCCCTGCGGGAGATCGGGCATAACGCCCTTGGAGCTTTCTTTTTTTATCCGCGCCGCGACCGCTCTCAGCTGCGGCAGGCGCACGCCGATCATCTTACTCTTATCGACATTCGGCAGGAGCGACAAGCCGAACTCCCTGTACTTTTCATCTCTGAGCTGTTCGAGCTCATTTCTTATATCCATATCGTCCTCCGTCGAGATACTTATATGATTTTAACATATATAACACGCTTTTTCCATATCCAAGACCAAAAATTAGGTAAATGCGCATAAAATTTTTGACTTTTGCGTTGCAATATTGTATAATGATTTCAGCATTTTCTCGCATACGCAAAATGAAAGGAGTCATGAGATGAAGAAAACCAATTTCAAGCGTATTCTCTCGTTCTTCCTCGCCGCAGTGATGCTCTTCGGGATGCTTCCCGCAGTCTTCGCGCAGGACGCGGACACGAAGGACGTTGACTACGCGATAACAAACCCCTACGCCGCGGTTGACTGGAAAAACTACGGTCAATACAAGGCGAGCCTGCACAACCACAGCATAGTTTCCGACGGCGACAACGATTTCAGATATGTCATCGAGACCTATTATTCAATGGGCTACGACATTCTCGCGATAACCGATCACGGCACCGTTGACAGAAGCTGGACAGAGCCGAACTATGTTCCCGCGCTCCAGCTCGCGCTCGGATTCAGACGCGAGAACGGCTTCGAGAAGCCGACGGGACTGACTCAGGGGCGCTACAATCAGATAACCTCCGGCAGCGACAGAGGCGGCCGCGGAATGCTCCGCGTCCCCTACGGCATTGAGAACAACCCGACTTCGTTCAACAACTCGCATGTCAACTCCTGGTTCGTTGACTACGGCAACGGCGTTCTGGGCGGCACGAGCGACTACGAGACGCCGATAAAGAACGTTGAAGCGCTCGGCGGTCTTTCGGTCATCAACCACCCCGGCGAATACACGGGCGCGCGCAACGAAAAAGATTTCGACAAGGCTTATAACGAAGACTACGACTACGACATAAATAAGTTCGCCCGTCTGCTCAAGATGTATCCCTCCTGCCTCGGCATCGATGTCAACTCCAAGGGCGACTACCGCACCCGCCACGACCGCAAGCTCTGGGATATCCTGCTCCAGAAGGTCGTACCCTCCGGGCGCAACGTCTTTGCTTTTGCAAGCTCCGACGCACATCGCCTCTCCGCCATGGACAACGGCTGGACGATAATGCTCATGCCCTCGAACACGGTCGATAACCTCAAGGAGTGCATGAAGCAGGGCGCGTTCTTCGCGGGAAGCAGATATATAAAGAATACACCCGAGCTCGAACAGTTCAGCAAGGAAGTCGGATATAATGTCGCGGACGAGAACGGCCAGTGGTACGCATCACCCGATCTTGTTCAGCCGGCGATAACAAACATCGCCGTTGACGACAAGGAGGACACGATAGCGATAACCGCAGAGAACTATCTGACGATTCACTGGATAGCGGACGGCAAGGTCATTCATGTCGGCTCCGAGATAGACCTCGACGACTACTCGGACGAGATAGGCAGCTATGTCCGCGCCGAGGTTTTCGGTGAGGGCGGCATCCTCTACACCCAGGCGTTCACCCTCGACTACGACGGCGCACCGGAGGCGGAGAACAAGTTCTTCTTCGACTGGGGCAATGTAGTCAAGCTTTTCGCCGACACGATTCTCTACGTATGCGGAAAGAGCGAGCTGTTCTGCAAAATCTGGTTCGCGCTGACCCACAACGACGCATTCGCAAAGTAAGTTAATAAAAAGCGGCGGCAAGCCTTGAGTGGTTTGCCGCCGCTTTTTATTTGTTTATGACTCTTTTTCGTCTTGGTTTTTCATCTGCTTTTCAATCGACTCACGCCATTTGCGTGTCTTTATCATCTGAGCGCGTCTGCTCCAGATGATATAAATGAGCACCGGAGCGATAATAGTCGCCGCCGCCTCATACTCGCTGTTATATCCGAAGATAAACAGGTACACCAAAGCCGCAGTTGCGATAACATCAAAAATAATGCCGATAACAAGATCCATAATTTTCTCCTTTTACTGTAATTTTTATTTCATTTTATCATATTCCGTTTTTTGTCAAGCGCTTTTTCAATAGCGAACTTTATTTTGACAAAAAATAATATTTTGCTCATTGCAAAATTTGGCAATATGCCGTATAATAACTTTGCAGAGTCCGTTTTTTGGTACACGAAATATTTTATAATATATCCGTAAATCAAATCGGAGGATATAAAAATGGCTAAAAAATCAAACCAGAAAATAAAACTGCTCTATCTGATGAAGATCCTGCTCGAAAACACGGACGACGAGCACGGGATGACGCTCGCCGAGATATCGGATGCGCTGGGCGAATACGGCATCGATGCGGAGCGCAAGACGCTCTACAACGACATTGAAGTGCTTTGCCTGTTCGGGCTCGATATCGACAAGAGAAAAGGCAAAAGCGTGACTTATCATGTCATCAGCCGCGAATTTGAGCTGCCGGAGCTAAAGCTTCTCGTCGACGCAGTTCAGTCCTCACGCTTCATCACGCACAAGAAGAGCAACGAGCTGATAAAGAAAATCGAGGGCTTTGTGAGCCGATATGAGGCGCAGGAACTGCAGAGGCAGGTCTTTGTCTCGAACCGCATCAAGGCGATGAACGAGAGCATCTACTACGCCGTCGACTACATACACGACGCGATAAACCGCGACGCGAAGATAGCGTTTCAATACTTCACCTGGGACGAGCACAAGCAGAAGAAGCTGCGCCACGGCGGAAAGATATATCTCATCAGCCCGTGGGCGCTGACCTGGGATGACGAGAACTACTATATGATCGGCTACGACTCGGACGAGAACAAGATAAAGCACTACCGGGTCGACAAGATGACAAAAATTCAGCCAACCGAAGAAAAGCGCGACGGCGCGGAACTATTCGCCGATTTCGATATGGCACTCTATTCAAAGCAGACCTTCGGAATGTACGGCGGACGCGAGGAGACGGTCACACTCCGCTGCGAAAACAAGCTTGCAAATGTCATGATAGACAAATTCGGATTCGACACTGCGTTTTCAAATATCACCGACACGCACTTTGACATGCGCGTAAAAGTGTTCGTGAGCCCTGTGTTCCTGACATGGATAATGAACTTCGGCGCGGATGTCACAATTCTCTCTCCTGAGAGTGTAAAAGACGAGCTCACCGTCCTCGCGTCGGATGTGCTCGCGCAGTATAAATAAACAGAACAAATAAAACAGCAAATCCTATCCACGGCTTTCGTGGGTAGGATTTTTTCATTTCGGCATGAGATAGGGATGTGTTGATAAGTTGGAGGGCGCGGGTGTGGGTATCGGATATAGACAGTCGTATCAATATTGTAAATTGGTACAATCGCGTAGGGGCATATATTCCGCCGCAAAAATTGCACAATTTTATTGCCGCGCAACTTGTAGGGACAGCCCTTGCGGCTGTCCGCTATCGGCGGAAGCCAATACAAAGTTATTGCAATTGCGGATTGTTGATGATTGGCATCTACCTTCGCGACCTACCATAATTTAGCTTTTTATACTACCCGCGTTTCGGCATTTTCTTTTTATTTGAAAAAGAAAACGCCTGCAAAAGAAAAGCAAACTCAGGGCTGCGCCCCGAGACCTCGCGAACGCCGCGCCGCAGTACTTAGCTTGCGGCTCTCAATCAATCTTTGCACCGGTAATTATCAAGCCCAAAAGACAGGCGACAAACAGAGTCGCGACAACAGCGACAACTATTTTTACACACTTTTTCATATCGTCACTCCTTAAATTCAATTGTATATAAATCGAATGTGCCTTTACCCGAAAAGTTAATTGACAGCGTTTGACTGTTCGCGTCATGAACCTTATATTGCATAATTATTTTGCTTCTGCCGCATGGGGTTATCGCCGCAGACGCTATTGGAATACGGTTGGCGAAAACAACGATTTTTCCGTCAGCGTGCGAATCAATATCAAGGATAATCTCGCCGGTATCACTTACGAAGTCAAACCATTTGTAACAGACAGCGGTTCTGCGGTCAATATCCGCAATATATCTTTCGCCGCGGCAATCGGTGATTTTCGGAATATTTCCGTTATATCGCCTGTTGGATATATGCGGCATTCTGCCGTTTGTTATATTGCAAGCAATAACTGCCGGGTATATCCCGCTCGCCGACAAAGGCTTTGCTTCCAGTCCGCTGCTGCTGATTTCAACCTGGCAGATGCTTGAATCCTCATTAATTTTTATCGGCTCGGCGCAAGCCTGTCTGCTGTAATCGCTCGCATGAGTCAATCTGTGATAAAAAACATACCATCTGCCGTTTATGAATTCGATGCTGCCATGTGTTGTGCCTGTCACATTGAGACGGTCTTTTTCTTTGCGACCGTCAAATCCGACATCACCTGTTGAGACAATAGTTCCGCCGTATTCAAAGTTCCTGTCAGGCTCTTTGCTCACCGCATAGCAAAGCTCGTGATTTTTCTGAGAGGAATATATGAAATAGTACATTCCGTTTATTTTACGAATAGATGAACCCTCAAAAAATGCATGATTTTCGAACGATGTTCCCTTGGTTTTTTCCGGTATAATTCTGACTGCGTCCGACTCGACCGTCTGCATATCATCGCATAGCGTCACCATATTTGCGCCCCAGACGCCGGGCTCGGCTGTTATCTCCGCCCTGCTTTTGCCATAGGTTTTTCCAAGAGCTGTCGAAGCGATTTTGCGCACAAATCGAGGTAGGCACACGCCCATAGGCATTGAAGTTCCGTAATAAAGACGGATAACTCCGCCATCGTTTATGACTGCGGGATCAAAGCAAACATATTTATTAAACGGTGTTCCGTCACGGTTTTTAACATATCCGAGATATTCATATTTTCCGTCCGGCTTATCGCATACTGCGACGCTGACGGGACCGTTATATCCGCCGCTTCCCTTTTCTCCGGCAAGGCAGTAGTAGAGATAATATTTTCCGTCGTTGCCGCGGACAACATCGGGTGCATACATATATGGTCTTTCGTTTGTGTAAAGTGCATCCTGCTTGGAGCAATAATTTATGCCATTGCTGCTCCAGTTACTCAGATCGTCTATCGGCGCGGAAAAGAATTCATAGTCAAGCTCACAAAAAGTATTGCCGCCTTCTCTGTCGTGGCTTCCGAACAGATATACCCTGCCGTCAAAAACGTGCGGCTCGCCGTCGGGAATATATTTGTCGAGCGGCAAGATCGGATTATAAGCATATTTCTTCATACTTTATTCACCCCACAAGTTTCTTGTATAACTTAATTATACAAACACCGAGTCTGATTAACAATCATCAGTTTGGATATTAATTGATATAAAACCAACACTCATGTCATATAACGATTCGATAATGCAATTAATTTTATCTGCCGCTTGATATCTCGTTCCTCTGGAAAGCGTGTTATTTCGTCTGTCGTCCATGGTTTTTGTAAAAGTTTCATATAATTATGTATATAAATTTTATCTTTATGTTGAATTTGTATTGCTTTTTGGGTTTTGTTCCCGTATAATGGAGCTTGTCTGATACGACAGAATATCTGAGAGGTGCCGAATTATGAACACCGTGATAATAATTCTGCTTGTTGTGCTCGCGATAGCCGTTGTGCTGCTGTTCGCGATATGCGGCTTCCTGTTCAATCAGGTAATATGGTATAAGCCGATAAAGCTGCCCGCCGCAAAAGGCGAGGTTGAGGATGACTTTGCAAAAGATCACAGAAAAGCCGAAGAAGAGTTCGGGAAAATGCCGTTCGAAAAGCTCACGCTTACGGCATCGAACGGCGAAAAGATATATGCGCGCCTGCTCCTGCCCGAGAAGAGCAACGGGCGCATGATAATCGCCTGCCACGGGGCGCACAGCTCCGGGATATGCGAATTCTGCTTTTCCGCACCGTACTTTCACCGCATGGGTTATACAATTCTGATGCCGGAGCACCGCGGCTGCGGCGAGAGCGAGGGAAAATTCTTAGGCTACGGCACGCACGAATCAAAGGACACTTTTCTTTGGATAGACTGCGCCCGCAAACGATTCCCGGAGCTCGACATATTCCTGCTCGGCGTGTCGATGGGCGGCGCGACGGTTCTAATGATGAGCGACAAAATAACCGACCCGGCGGTCAAGGGAATCATCGCGGACTGCTCCTACACAAGCGCATGGGATGAATTCGCCTATCAGCTCAAAAATCCGTTTGGGCTCCCGGCGTTTCCCCTGCTATATATATTCGACCTGTATTGCCGCATAATCTGCAAATACAGCCTGCGCGACGCTTCGCCGATAAAAGCCGTTCGCGGCGCGAAAGTGCCGATACTTTTTATTCACGGCGCAAAAGATGCGCTCGTGCCCGTAAAGATGCAGAAAGAGCTGTTTGACGTGTGCCCGACCCAAAAAGAAATGCTGACGGTCGAAAACGCGGTTCACGCACAGAGCTATTATACCGACCCGCGCGCATATGAGGCGACGGCGGAAAAATTCATAAACGAATGCGAAAACACTGAAAATACATCTGCGCTTTCCGCGCCCGGAGGAGGAAAACAAATTGGCTAACAACGAAAGACTGAAAGAGAAACGATACGTCGGAGTAAAAGAAACGGTTATCTACGGCGTAGCAAACGGCGGTCAGGTCATCGGATACAACATGGTTCGCATGCAGCTGACATTCTTCCTTGTGACCGTGTTCGGCATACCGAGCACAGCGGTCGCAACGATGATAACCGTCATGGGCATCTGGGATGCACTCAACGACCCGCTGATGGGAACCCTTGTTGACAAGACCCGCACAAACTTGGGAAAGCTTCGCCCGTATCTGCTGTTCGTGCCCATTCCGCTCGGAATAGCGACTGTCGTGTTCTTCGGCGGCGCGGAATTCCTCGCGGGAGTTCAGTCAACGACACTCAAGATAGTCTATATGTGCGTCACATATTTCATCTGGGAGTTCTTCTACACAATAGGCGACATCCCGTTCTGGGGTCTGTCCGCCGCGATATCCCCGAACCCCGTTGACAGATCGAACGCCATAACCTCGGCGCGCTTCCTCTCCGGCATAATCGGCGGACTTTCTACGCCCGTTATATCCCTGTTCATCGACCTGAGCAACAAGGGCGTTATCGGAATCAATATGCGCCAGCTCTTCCTTGTGATGGGAATTGTCGCGGGAACTGTCGGCATGGGACTGTTCTCGCTCTCCGGTATCTTCTGCCGCGAGCGCGTGGTTCAGAATTCCGACGAGCCGAAGGTTCTCGACTGCTTCAGATTCCTTTTCAAGAACAAGCCCCTGCTTCTCATCGTCTGCTCAAATATTCTCGCAACCGTCGGCGGAGTTACCGACACATTCGCGCAGTATTTCTACATATTCTCCCTCGGCGCGGCGAGCTGGGGCACGATAATCGGAATCCCCGGAGTTATTTCCGGATTTTTGACTTATCTCCTCCTGCCCGCTCTCGAGAGAAGATGGACGTCGAAGCAGATAGTCGTTCGCACAACTATTCTCAAGGCACTCGTCGGTACGACCACCTTCCTAATCGGCATGAAATTCTATCGCAACCCGGCGGTCATTGTCCCGCTGCTTATGATTCAGGGCTTCATCTTCAGCTCGCTGACGAGCATAAACATGGTCGTCCCCACAAAGATGATAGGCGACACTGTCGACTACATGGAGTGGAAGACGGGCGAAAGAAACGAGGGCATGGCGTTCTCGCTGCTGACCTTCATCAGCAAGCTCACGGGCTCGCTCTGCACGGCTATCGCAACGGCCATAATCCCGGTTATCGGCCTTGTCACCGTTCAGCTCGCGGACAACTCGCTTCAGCTTGTTGAAAACCCGCAGATAAACACCCGTTTCTGGCTCTGGGCTCTGGTCACCATACTCCCGCCCGTGGCGTCGCTCATCTCGCTCATACCCTACAAATTCTATGACCTCGAGGGCAAGAAGCTCAAGGACATTCAGGAAGAGATGATTGCTCGCCGCGAGCTTAACTCGAAGACGATATCCAAGTCGGAAGGAGAGATATAAATGGAACGCAAATGCCCGAAATGCGGCGGTAAGCTCGGAATATTCGACTTAAAGCCCAACTGCCCTCACTGCGGATGCAGTATCATGTACTACGACATGGACAAACGCCTTGAGGAGGACTCGGTAAAGGCCGAAGCCGAATGGCAGAAGCTCGAGGCGATTCTCGACAAGATAACTCCCGCGTTCGTTAAGAGAAAGAGAGCCGCGAGAGAAGAAAAAGAGAAAAACGAAAAGGATTCAAGCGAAAAATAAACCTAAAGCAGGCACGCCCGCAGTTATTCTGCGGGCGTATCGCTTTTGTGGGAATTTGCAACAATTTTTAGTAAAACTGTGGTAAATTCCGCAGCAATATGTTAAAATCCGATAAGAACGATGATTTAAGGAGAGGGTTTTATGCTTCGCAGACAGATGCAGCTTGATTTTTCCGGAATAAAGACATATTCAGCCGAGGATCGCCACAATCTCGTCACCATAGACAACATGATGACTCCCGGCGTCACCCCGCACGAGGAATACAAATACGAGGGCTTTGACGAGCTTGTTGAGAGAATAGTCAAGGCGCGCAAGAACGGGCGTCCCGTCATATGGAGTATGGGCGCACACGTTGTCAAAAACCGCCTTTCACGCTATGTCATCGAGCTGATGAAGATGGGTGTTATCACGCACATCGCCGCAAACGGCGCAACAAGCATACACGACTTTGAGCTCGCGTATCTCGGCGGCACATCCGAAGATGTGCCGACCGCCATAGAGGACGGCTCATTCGGAATGTGGGAACAGACGGGAGCATGGATGAACGAGGCTATTCAACGCGGCGCGAAGCTCAACATCGGCTACGGCGAGGCGCTCGGCGAATATATAGGCATGCACCCCGAGAGGTTCCCGAACCGCGAGGACTGCATACTCTGGAACGCATATAAACTGGACATTCCTGCGACCTATCACATAGCGCTCGGCACGGATATCATCCACCAGCATCCCACCTGCGACATGGAGGCTATCGGCAAATGCTCGGGCATTGATTTCAAGAAGATGGCTTACAGCGTGTCGCAGCTTGACGGCGGCGTTTTTCTCAACTTCGGCTCTGCCGTTATCGGTCCCGAGGTGTTTCTCAAGACTCTTTCAATAGCGCGCAACCTCGGCTATCCCACGTTCAACATAACCACGGCGAACTTCGACCTCGTGCGCCTGGGCAACTTCCGCTGCAAGATAGGCTACGAAGATCCGAACTATTATTACCGCCCCCGCAAGAATATCGTCAACCGCCCGACCTGCCGCGGCGGCATGGGCTGGCACTTTGAGGGCGACCATCAGATAACCATACCCACGCTCTACGACAAGCTCAAGGAGCAGCTTTGATTTGAGGTAAGATATGCTTTCAAAAGAACAGGTCAAAAAAATATGCGCCGGCATAAAAAATGCGCGCATAGGCATAATCGGCGACTTCTGCGTTGATATCTACTGGCACGCGGACATGACGAAATCTGAGCTCTCACGCGAGACTCCGCACTATCCCCTGCCGATAGTCGGCGAGAGGGTCTATCTCGGCGCGGGCGGAAATGTTGCGTCGAATCTCGCGGCGCTCTCCCCAAAAGAGCTTATTCCGATATCCCTTATCGGCGGCGACTGGCGCGGCATGCTCATGGAAGATATATTCGAAAAGAGCGGCATGAACAGGGATTTTGTCATCAAAGTGACCGACCGCTTCACCAACGCCTACTGCAAGCCGATGCGAAAGGGCATATCGGAGCTTGAATACGAAGATCCGCGTCTCGACTTCGACAACTACGAGCCGATATCAAAAGAGACCGAGGACAAGGTGATTGAAAATCTCAGAAAAATCTCCGGAAATATCGATGTGCTGTGCGTCGCGGATCAGTTCAGATTCGGCATAATCACAAAGCGCGTGCGCGATGAGATAATTGCACTTGCAAAATCGGGGCTCCCCGTCATTGCGGACAGCCGATACAACATCGGCAAATACACTGACTGCATATTGAAGCCCAACGAGGTCGAATGCTGGCGCGCAGTGTATAACAACGATGGCTACATAGACGCGGGATATGACGAGTTCATCGAAGCGGCAAAGTTGCTCGCGAAAAAGAACCGCTCGACCGTGTTCTGCACGCTCGGAAAGCGCGGTTCGATAGTCGCCGACGGCGACAGGACGGAGAAAGCCGACGCGGTGCTGTTCGACGGCGAAGTTGATATCTGCGGCGCGGGCGACACCTCGCTCTCCGCATTTTCCGCGGCAATCGCCGCAAAGACCGAGCTCAAAACGGCGGCTCAGTTTGCGGGGCTCGCGTCCGGCGTGACAGTCAGAAAAATCGGCGTCACGGGCACGGCATCGCCCGAGGAAATAGAAGCGCTCGCACAGTAAAAAATAAAACTAAGAGGCACAGGAATGAGTTTTTCAATTGAAACAATAAAAGAATACAGCGGCAGGGGCTTCAAATGCGCGCTGTTCGATTTTGACGGCACGATAAGCCTTATACGCGAGGGCTGGCAGAAAGTGATGATTCCGTATTTCTGCGAGGTCATAGAGGCGCTCGGCACTGGCGAGAGCGAGGATGGAATACGCGAAGAGGTCACGGAATTCGTCGACCGACTGACCGGCAAGCAGACAATATTCCAGTGCATCGCGCTCAACGAGGCAGTTGTTCGCCGCGGCGGAGAGCACGTTGACCCGGGCGAATACAAAAAAGAATATCTGCGCAGACTCGAAACGCGGATAGCCGACAGAAAAAATGGGCTCGAAAGCGGCTGTCTCTCCCCCGCCGATCTCGCGGTCAGAGGGTCAGTTGAGTTCATAAAAGCGCTGAGGAACGCCGGGATAAGATGCTTCCTCGCGAGCGGCACGGACGAAGAGGATGTCATATATGAGGCGTCCTTAATCGGAGTCAAAGATCTCTTCGACGGCGGCATTCACGGCGCGAAGGACGCTCTGCTCGACTGCTCAAAAGAGGCGGTTATAAAGAACATGATCGAAGAGCAGAAGCTCGACCCGGAAGAGCTTGTCACATTCGGCGACGGATTTGTTGAGATAGAGCTCACGGCAAAACTCGGCGGATACGCGGTCGGCGTGGCGACAAACGAAAAGACCGGCGACGGAATAGACGAAAAGAAACGGGCAAGGCTCATGTCGGCGGGCGCCGATATGATAATCCCGCACTTCGAGGGCACCGACGCGATACTCAAAGCACTGCACATATAAACACAAAAAAGAACAGGCGTTCTGCGGCAAAACCGTAAAACGCCTGTTTTTTTATAATTCTATCCAATCTTTTGTTTCGTTGTCGTACTCATACAGCACCTTGTTCTGCTCATCGTATGCGAGAAGGACGTCGTCGCTGTCTTCAAAAGTTATTTTATAGGTCTTGCACTTGACTCCGTTCACGGTCGCGGTCTTACCCGTTGATGAAAAGCCGTCGCCCAGGTCGGCATACGCGCGGAATTTCGGAACCCCGAGCATTCTTATCGCATCAAAATCGACCTGAAATTCCGTAGTCTTTGACGCAGTATTTGAAGAACCGGAAGCCCGGCGGGTCGTTTCCGCGCCGCGTGCGGAGGTCGTCTTTGTTGTCTCCGCCTGCGTTGTCGGTTCGGTGGTCGGCTCCGTCGTTTGCTCCTCGGTCGTAGTTTCGGGTGCAGTCGTCGTTTCCTGCTCGCGCGCCACTTTAGCGCACCCGGCAAGAGAGATTGCAGCAAGAAGCAGAGTTAAGGCAGACACGATAATTTTTCTGTTTGATTTCATTATTTTTCAGCTCCGTGAGTATATTTCAGACATTTTCGCGCCGTTTTATCCGCGCGCCGTCAAATTCATAAACCTCGTCGCAGAGGGTCGAGATATCACCCTCGTTGTGCGAGACTATGAGCATGGTTTTTCCGCTCGCTTTAAAGCTCAGGAAGAGCTTTCGCATCTCCTCGACTGCGTCCTTATCGAGCGCGTTCATCGGCTCGTCGAGAATCAGTAATTGCTGATCCTCCATTATCGCCTGCGCTATGCCGAGGCGCTGTTTCATACCGAGCGAATATTTGCCGACACGCAGTTTTGACGACGGGTCAAGCCCGACCGTTTTCATGGCGGCCTCTATCTGCTCTTTGCCGATCTTGCCGCGTATCGAGGCGAGGTATTCAAGATTTTTCATGCCGCTGTAATTGGGCAGGAAGCCGGGCGCTTCGATTATAATTCCCGTGTTCTCCGGGAAGTCAGCGTCTTTGCCTATCACCTTGCCGTTGACGGTGACTGTTCCGCTGTCGGGCTTCATGAATCCGCAAATGAGCTTCAAAAGTACAGTCTTGCCGCTGCCGTTGTCGCCGACGATGCCATATATCCTGCCCTCTTGCAGCCGCATATTGACATCTTCGAGAACCGTTTTCCCTTTGAAGCTTTTTGTCAGTTTATCTATAACTATAACATCAGTCAAAATAATGTCCTCCTTTCAAAGCCCTTCTCTTCACTGCGCCGGAGCAGAAAAAGACAAGGATCATCACCGCCGCGTCTGCAAAGAGCACCGCCGCAGCCGTTTTGACATCGGTCAGCTGTTTTGCCATGCCGTATGCGCCGAGCATGGCGAAGCTGAAGCTTTTCAGCTTTCCGCATATGAGCCCCGTTGTGCCGACAACCGCGATGACGATTGCCGCCGCAGGCTTCTGCCCGAGAAGAAAACGCAGAAGGCACAGCGCACACATTGACGCGCCGAGCGCGAGCGGATATGCCGCCATGCGCATAAGCTCAAAGGCGGAAAGCGTTCCGACTTTTTCTGCCGCCGCTGCGCAGACAGCTATGCCGATAAGGCAATAGAGCACACACCAGAGAAGCGCGGACGAAACGGTTTTTATCCACCATTTGAAAAAGCTCTTCGAGCGCGGCAGGACGAAATACGGCATCGCCTCGGAATCGATGACCGAGCCCGCCATACCGAGAAAGAGCCCCGCAAAAAATGTTCCGAAATAGCGGAAGAAGCCGAAGAGATCAAACTGCCCGCTGTGTTCAACGCCGCCGACGGCTTCTGTGAAAACAGAGAAAAATGTTTCCCGCTCGCCGCCGAAAGACGAGAGCACGCAGACCGTCCATATGAGCAGAGACACGGCGAGATACGGCAGCATATTGAAAAGCCGATGCCGCAATCCCGCAAAAAAAGTTATCTTCATATTCGAGTCCCCACTGTTATTTTGAGATCGACATGCCGAACGGCGCGAAGAATACACGCGACAATAATCGCCGCGAGTAGGCAGAAATACGCGCACGAAAAGCCGACCGACGGCAGACCGGCATCTTCTGAGAAGCCGTGATTCGAAAATACGGAGATAAAAAACGGGAGGTACTTAAACCTAATCAGATATGAAATGATATGCTGAGCCGAGAGCACGGCGAAGCCCAGCACGCGGCTGCCGCTTAGATTTATCAAAAACAGAAGCGAGCCGCAGAAAAAGCCGTAGCCGAGATTCAGCGCCAGGGCATAGAATGCCGCGAGATACGGCGTAACAGCCGGCATAAAAAGCTTCGGGTCGACTGTGATATGATAAGACGAAGCCGCCGCATCGCGCATGACGAGCTCATAAAACGGCGCGCTCCACACATTGCCCGCAAAGGCGTTGGGCGAGAAGAATAGCACGGTCACCGCGAGCGAAAATATGTAATACACGGCGCAGGAGAGCAGGATATACATGAGCTTTCCGACTACCCACTGCACCCGCGAACAGCGCACGAGCGAATACATCGCGCTCTGCTCGGTAAAAGGCGCATCGGCAAACAGGAGCATAAGCCCGAGGAACATCAATGTCGCGATATGGAGCGTTGAGCTGTTATATATAAACGGCTCGAATATGTTAAGCGGATCTCCGCTCGCCCGGGCGAACTGCATAAGATTTACGGAATCGAGCAGCGAAGCGGCGGCGCAGACGAGAAAAGCCGTAATGGTTCGCGCACTGCCGAGCCATGTGCCGAACTGCCAGCGCATCACAGAGAGACACTGTTTCATTGCAGCAGCCTCCTTCGCGCGAAGAAAATGAACGCCGCGCAGCCGAGCACCAGAAGCACCGCCTGATACAAAAACAGAAAGCCGAACGACGGCAAAATATCGGGCAGGATGGTGTTGGTCGGGCTGAATTTTTCTTTTTGCAGCGCACTCGCGATGAGATGCATCAGGAAGAACAGCACGAACGGACCGCAGAGAGCCACATATCTGTTGGGCACAGCGGCGGACAGAGCCGTGCCGATAGCTCCCCACACGACGCCGAAGAGGAACGCGAGCAGGATTATAACTCCGACCAGGCCGAGCCCGCCCGCGACATTTTCAAACGGCTGCAATATGCTTTCGTCAAGCGGAGTTTTCGAGTGTCCGTTCGGGACATACGGGTCGCAGAAAATGAGCATTATGAGCGCAAACACCGCAAGCGGCAAAGCGTTTGCCGCGCCGCCGCAGACAGCGTTTGAAAAAAGTCTTGAGAAAATATATTTTCTGCGGCTCTTCGAGCGCACGAGCATAAAGCGCAGGTATCCGCTGTTATACTCATCGCAGAAACGGAACACGCCGGGCATAACGGTTATAATCGGCGTAAAGATAAGATATCCGCCGAGCGCGAGGGACGAGAAGAAAAAATTGATATAATCCGCCTTGTTATCCCACCGCGCAAAATACAGAAAATACTGATACTGCGGCTCGACAAGCAGAACGAGCCCGAGTAGCAGGGATATCAACATCCCGGTTGAAAAGAGCTGGCTTTTTACATCCTTTCTGAGCATAGGATCACCCCGCTCAGGGTTTTATGATCGTTGCGGGATCAATACTTGCGCCGTCCTTCGTGGCTGAAATGTTCAGGTGAGGACCGGTTCCGTATCTGCCGACAAAGCCGATACTGTCGCCGCGGGCGACAACATCGCCCTCCTTAACGGAGAAATTTGCCGCGCTGTATTCGATGACATAGCCGTTGGCGCAGGTCAGCACGGCACACGGAGTTTTGCTTTCATCATCTTTGTTATATATCTTCGTAATTTTTCCGGTGGCGCAGGCGACAACCTTTGCACCGAAATCAGCTTTGATGCTTATGCGCTTATACTGAGTGCTGTACGGAGAGGAAAGCTGTGTATAGCCGGGCACGGGCCAAATGAATCCGGCGGCGCTGACATTTGCATTTGACGCATCTGTTTTCTTTGTTGTCTTTTCCGTCTGCGCGGCGGTGCCTGCTTCTTTGGCAGTGTTTGCTTCCTCTGCGGCGGTTTCCGGTGCGCCGCTTTCGGGAACAATATCCTTCGCCGTGGCGTTCTCCCCGGTCTCTGCCTGCGCCCCTATTCCGGTCGGGTCGGCAGTTGTGCTCGGGTCTGTTTCGGGTTTGCCGCTGCAGGAACAGAGTCCCAGCATGAGTGCGATTGCGGCAGCGAGCGATACGAATCCTTTTGTGCGTTTCAACATTTTGTTTTCCTCCTTTTGGTTATTCGTATCTATTCGTAACGGCGTAAAATTCACCGGTTACGGCATTGATGATAATGTCATTTTCATATTCGCCGTATTGCTCCAGCGTCGCGATAGTAGCTATACAAAAACGCCAGCACGGGAACACGGTCGAATTATATGTTTCGGGATCTTCGACCGACATATATTCAAAGCTTATCTCTTTTACTATAGAGTCTTTGACAAGTCCTGCGGCGGCAAGCTTCTTCTGCAAGACTGCGAGAACGCCGTCGAGCGTCATGACTCTGCTGTTTACGATTTTCGACTCGCCAAGCTCAAGTCTCGTGAGCCTTGCTTCGACAACGCCCCTGTCGTCTATTGCGACGGTGCATCCGGTGCTGTCCGGCTCGCCGCTCGAAAGCGGTATCCCGTCTGCGACCTGGACATATTTATATTCATATCTGCCGCGTTTGGCACGGTTACCTCGCTCGGTCAGAGGCTCAACGACCTGCGAAGAGACAAGCTCAAAATCGGTCATTCCGAGGCGGCTGAGAAGCTTATCCGACAGGCGGCGCGCATCGTCGGGAGAGATATTGCAGCCCTTTGCCCAGCCGGGTTTCAAAGCAGTCGGATGATTTGACGCGCTCAGGACTTCGGACACGCCGAAATAAAATCCGCCCGGGAGCAGCCCGGCAGACGGATCGTCCGCCGCCGTTTTCTCCGAGCCGGGATTGAACATCGGATCGTCGCCGGAGAAGAACAGATCTTCGAGCTCGAACAGGTCGAAGAAACGGTACTGCGCGGAATATGTCCGTATATCTCCGGTTATCTTCGGCACTTTTATATCGGCGTCGATATGCACTGTTATGCCGCCGGATGAAATGTCGCGCTTGAGATGCTCGGATTCGGAGAGAGTCGGCACGCCCTCTCCGCTCCTGTCGTTATCGGCGGGAGCACTCACGATGGACTCGACGAGCAAATCGTTCGAGCTTTTTGCGCGCATGACATTTCCGTCCATGACAGACTCGGGCGTTTTTTGGCATGCCGCAAGCAGCAATATAGAAAAAGCAAGAAAAATCAAAGCAGATTTTTTCACAAAAAATATCCCCTTTCCCGCCGCCGAAAGCGGCTTTTAACAGGATAAAATTCGGGCGAAAAATCCCGGCGAAAATAGCTTTTGGGAAGTCTTGACATTTTATATTATACACTGAGAAAATACATTTGTCAAATTTAGCATAATAGTGCATAGACCGAAAAGCTGCTGTCGCTGTCGATTTTGAAATCCACGCTGAATGCACTTTTTCTAACGACCAAAAACTCATGCATATCCGGGTGAGCGTGGCGTATCTCGAGATTGCGCAGAGTTATATTCCGGCAATCTTCAACGGCTATGTTAGTCACCTTGCCGTCGATAACAAAAATCGAATCTCCGTCGTCAAAAACAAGATCCGACACGCCGCCGAAATAGAACGGAACGGCGTTGAGATGCGGCGTTTCGTCGGGCGAAAACTCCTTTTCCCCGGCGGTGTTGGTGATAACGAGCATATATTCCTTGCAGCGCTTGCTGTCGATATAATAAGTGCCGCTGTCGAACACGGCGGTCTTCTCCCCGTCCTCAGCTTTCAATGCCGAGATAAACTCTGCGAGCTTCTCCGAAATATCCTCATTCGGGACTATGCCGAAATCGGCGGCGTTAAATATTTTCAGAGTTGTCCTCCAAAAATTCACTGCTAATGAGTCTATTCTATCAGATTGCACGGCTAAAAAGCAAGACGGAAAGACGAAAGAGCGTCCTCTCTTCGGAGAACGCTCTTTGATGCAATTTCACTGTGCTATGCCGGGATATCTTCCAAAAGACTCTCAAGCGCATCTTTTACAAACCCGACCGACTCCTTGTGATACTGCGCCTGTAGGTCTTTGCGGAAACACGAAATATCCGCATTGCCGCAAATGGCGTGAAGCTGTTGAACGGCGGCGTTTCTCACATAACAGTCCTCGGAGGATATGTATGATTTTATTTTATTCGCCGCATCGGCTTCACCCAATGCATACAGCGAACAAGCCAATATAGCTCCCGCCCGATCTGATTTTTCGTCTTTACGAGCAGACAAAAGCAGAGCGCGCACCTCGCTCTTATAAGCCGCCGGATTCATTGACGCGGTATCGTACAGTGACGAATACACATATCCGCGGACAAGTTCCGAGCTGTCGGCGATATGCTTTTCAAGTCCGTTTATCGCCTCGCAGCTGTCAGTTCCGCTCAGAGAATCGCAGGCATTGACCCTCACGAGCTCATCCCGGTCATTCAGAAGGCGCAGCAAAATATCTGTATATTCGCCGCGCGCACCGCCCAGCACCTGCGCGACTCTGTTGCGAATCTCGGGATTACAATCGCGCGAGAGCCTTTCGAGTTCCGGGTATACGGAGCTGTCGATATTTGTACCCTCAAGGTCGTTTAGAAAATCTATCTTTTTGTCGGTTGCGGTTTGCATGGTTTAGAGTTCCTTATAATATTTCACACTGTCAGCGCACGGCCTGTGGTTTTGAGCGCGGACTTGTTGAGTTCATCGTTATCGAGCACGAGCTCGCCGTTGATAAACACTTTCTTTATGCCGAAAGACTTCGTCTGATCGGGCGTTGCGTTCTTCGTCTCGTCCTCATCGAACACGGTAAAATCGGCGAAATAGCCGGGCTTTACATATCCGCGGTCTTTGAGCATGAATCTGTCGGCGGTCGCGCCAGTCATGCGGCGGACGGTGTTGGGCAGAGTGTCGCCCGTATCTCTGAGAGAATCGCGCAGGAACTTCGGATAGCAGTCATAGATAGCCGGGTTCTGAACGCCGAAATCCTCGACCCAAGCATCGGTCATGTAGAGGCAGTTGGGGTTATGCTCGAACTCGCGGATTATCTCGGGAGTGCTGTACGGTCCCATATTGACCCTGCCCTTGAAGTCGCTCTCCTCGCAGAGCTGGAGATACATATCGAGATCCGATTTTCCGTTCTCCTTTGCTATCTCGTGGACGGTCTTGCCCTCATATTTCTCATATCCCGGACCGATATACGCTATCTGAATATCTTTGAAGCCGAAGCCGAGAAGTATGCTCGTCGCCTTGATGAGCACGCTGAGTTTGAGCTTGTTGAGCGGCTTTTTACGCTCCTCTTTGCTCATTCCCTGATACCACACGGGGAGCACGACCGTTATGACGGACACGCCCAGAGTTTCGTTATATATATCGAACATCGCGTCGACGCCGTTTTCGCGCAGACTATTCTGAATGGCGACGAACTCATCCTTGTCGCCGAACGACTGGCGGCCGACAAATATCGCGTGTGAATGCTGGAGCTTGAGGTTCGTACCCTTTGATATTTCAACGAGCTCATCCTCGGCTCTGAGCAGATGCGAACGTCCGAAAAGCGAATCGTAGGACATTGAGACTTTGCTCTCCGCCCTCGGATGGACGGTGAGCGGCTTATTGTATTTGCAGCAGAGCTTGACGACTTTTTTTAGCTCCTCTGTGTCGGCGTAGAGCCCCGGCTCATACATCAGACCGAGCGAGACGCCCGCCGCGCCGTCGCGCAGGTTATCTTCGAGGATGCCGAGCATTTTCTCCTCCTCCTGCGCCGAGAGCTTTCTGTTTTCATATCCGGAAACAGACGCACGCGCCGAGCAATGACCCACGAGCGTCGCGATATTGCAGGGCATATTTCTGTCTATAGCGGCGTTGAATTCTTTTATAGAGCCGTATTTCCCGGTGGTGCCGTTGAAGAAGAAAAGGCCGCCGCCTATCTTGTCTTTATAGGGCGTATCATCGTCAAAGCCGATGGCGGAAAGGCCGCAGTTTCCGGTCACGAATGTGGTTATGCCCTGGCGTATAAACGGCTCAAAATATTTGAGCGGTTCCGTCTTTATGGCGAACCAGTCATTGTGGGAATGGGGATCGATAAAGCCGGAGGCGAGCGACCTGCCCTCGAGGTCGATAACGCTGTCGGCACGGCTCTCGTCAACATCGCCCACTTCAATTATTCTGTCTCCCTCGAACAGAACGCTGCCGTTCACGGCGTCGCTGCCCGTTCCATCGTAGATCCTGCAGTTTTTAAGTAATGTTGCCATAAACTCCACCTCTTCCTTTATATTTGAATAAAAATAACTTCGGAAATTCAGCCCTCTGCGGGCTTATAGTGGCTCACATTCGCGTTGATGAGCTTATCGTAATCGACAACATGGAACAGCGAACCATCCTCCATGGGATAAACGCAGACATCCTCCGCCTCGTTGTCATAGTTCGGGCAATATCTTGTGAACTCCACGCGAACCGAGCCGGTGTTCGGATCGATCGCGATTATCTGCTCCTGAGTGCTGTTCGCCGCGTCATGGGAGAGATAAAGCATGCCATTATAGACCGAGCCGCTCTGTATTCTGTCGATCTTCTCTTCGAGCGGTATCGCGCGCAGGAAAGTCATTGTTTCGAGGTCATATTGAAATATCTCGCCGACATTGTGGAACTGTGAGGTGTAGAGATATCCGTTTTCCCTGTCTATCGCGCACCACGGGATGCCGTCGGTCAGATACTCGCTCGACATATCATAATATATCCCGGTATATTTGAGCGTTTTGCAGTCATAGAGCAGGATGAAATTATACAGATGCTTTCCGTCAACCTTGCCCTCGACAGGCGCGTATATATAGCCGTTGGCGCAGTCGATGCCGCGATGTGATTGCTGCCGTATATCCACAGAGAAAACTGCTTTGCTTACAGCAAAACGGGCGAGACAATCGACGCAAAAGTGCCGTTTTTCGGGAATGAAGCGAAGATATATTCGCTCTCTCCAAGCGGAATGACGCAAAAAGCGCAGGTTCAGTTGCACTGCGGAAGAATTCATCTCGAAACAGTCCCCGGCGAAGCGCTTATAATTGATATTAATATATGAGATGTGCATTTCAATAGATGTCTTGAGATATCTCGATTTTAATATTTGTAAATAAAATATTTATCATTAACTAAAGAAGAAAGTTTATTTCTGATATCATCGGCACTTCCGACTTCGATTGTTGATTTATCATCAACTTGCGTATATACCGAGAAGTTTATTGAGCAAGTAGGTCAATGCATCACTCTCCGACGGGAAACCCATGCAACAAAACTCCGTTCCTCTTTCCCTTTCCAGAACTTCCCAACGAAAATAGTTTTTTCTTATGCAATAACCGTCCCTCACATTGTTGTCAAAATCAAACAATACAATATCAGGATTTATTCCGTTCTCTATAAGCTGATCAACAAATTCCTGCCGCGTCATGTTGGCTCTCCTTTATATATCTGCGAGTTCATCATAACATGCAAAAATTATCAAGTCAACATTTCTTTGCCGCTAAGAGTAAAAATACATCTGCGGGTATCAGAGCTACTTATTCCCTTTGGCTGTATTTATGGAGGCGATACGGATTCTTTTTATCTCGATACATCTATTAAGCATCGTTTTGTCGTCATAATATCCGCTCTCAATCAAAAATTTCATAATCAGCGAACTTTCTGCCATTTTTCCTCGCTCCTTTACCAAATGCTTTTCTACCGCAGGTAGAAAAACTACCTTACTTTTTCACTGTTCACTATTACTTTTAACCTTGCCAAAACTCCGAGCAAATCAGTGAAGAGTTAAAAGTGAAAAAGTAAAACTCCCGCGCTAATGCGCAGGAGTTTTGTCTATGGGCTACGAAAAAGATATTTTCGGCAGTTTTGCGTATGACTTCGAACTCTCGCAAAAACTTATATTCGGTTAATCATATATGCGACTTTTATTTTATTATTCGGGAATAAGAACATCCCCGTCGGAGATTACCACGTCAGATGCAGAAATGGCACTGTCAATGGTATTCGATTCGTCAATTTCGCCTTCGTATGTTATCTGAACATTTTCTCCCACTCGGATAGCTCCGCTTTCTGCATAACGGGAGATGCGCAGATCATTCAGAAGGATTTTGTACGTGATTCCGTCATCGGGATTGGCGCAGAGAATGGAATCGTCTAACAGAATATACTCATCGGTTATCTCCGTAATCTTACCGACAATGGTATTCTGATACGGCTCATACTCTGCTTCGGTGGAATTCTCTTTTGCATATTTGATAATCTTACTGGCTGCATCTTCTCCGATATTGAAGAGGTATTGGTAATTAAAAGCGTTTGTCCACAGATAGCCGTCTTCCGTCACATACAGAGCAACTTTGTAAACACCAAGAGCTTCGGAAGTAATCGTAAAACTGAGGTAACTTCTGTCACCAGCCGTCCATGTTTGATCTTCAACGAAAGGGGCGTTCCTACATTCGGACAGAACTTCCCACACATAATCGTCACTGCTCAATGCAAAACGTTTGCTATCAGGAGTATTGTCTCCCTCAGAAAAGCGCTGAAGCTCCACGACCTCGGACAGATTTACGGCATCCATAAGCTCACCAAGGGTGTTCGGAGGAGCATACTCGTCATTTTGAAAGACATAATAACTGTCCTCCATCTTTACGGCTATAAACTGACTTTGAGCAATATCCTTCAATGCATATGCTTCAAACTCGGCAGAATATTTTTTTCCATTATTGACTTCATCATATCCAACCACAGTGTAGTTGCCAATACTCTCGACAATCCATGTTTCTGATACCGCACGGCCTTTTCCATGATACTCAATACCGTCAATTTCGACATTTCTATATTTTTCATATACAGTCTGATACTCCCATGGCCATACAATTGCAGATTCGCTGGCTTGGATAGAAAAGTCCTTGTATCTGCCGTCGGTTCCCTCCGGTGTTACATTTTCCCGAAATAGCGATGGGAGGATTGCTGCCCCTGCAATTACAAGCACTGCAAAGCATGCTGCCAAGGAACCCCATTTTAACCAATGTTTCTTATTTTTCGTCTTGCACTTAGCTGCGCCGGCGACAAGATCGTCATCAATTTGCCCGATGGCATTTGCGATTCTCGGTGTTTTCATATTTCAACGCCCTCCTTAATCAAGTAATCTTTTAGCTTGTTTCGGGTGTAGAACAACATATTTTTGACCTTACTCTCAGTAAAAGAATAGCGCTTTGCAATCTCCCTTATAGAATCGAAATAAAAATACTTGCGGATGAAGACATTTCTGACATATTCCTCCTGACTGCGAAGAAACGTACTGATCAGCTCACCTACATCCTCGTCGCTCACATCGGGGGCATATCGTTCATCCGGCAATACTGCCGCAAGCTCGTCCAAGGATAAAATGATCTCCGCTGACCGTTTCTTTCGCTTCATAAACTCCAGTCGCTTCAAAGAGAGATTTCGTGCAATCTTGCAGATAAAGGGCATGAAATTGTGCGGTCTTGTAGGCGGAATGGTGTTCCACACACTCACATAAGTATCATTAACGCATTCCTCAGAATCTTCGTGATTATTTAGAATGTTATAGGCAATACTGTGGCAAAGTTTTCCGTACTTTGCATCCGTTTCCTTGATTGCCTGCTCATCCCGTTCAAAGTAGAGTTCTATGATTCTCAGATCATCCATGTTGTTCACCTCCCTTGTCAGACCTAAAAGCGCTTTCACCTATTAAGTACGTTTTTTGAGGCGATGGTCTTAAAATTAATAAAAAGTCGTGAATCTTTTTATCAAATAAAAATGATTGTTTTTCTAACTATATCATATTTCCACATTTCTTTCAATTTCTACAGAAAATGTCGTAAAATTGTTTTATAGAATTCAACATAATTCAACTTATAAATCTGCGGTCAATTGCAAAAAAGAAAAATGCAGCTTCAAAAAGCCGCATGAATACTGAATTCTATAAAAAACACCATTTAACTTAAGGGTGCAGATTTCAATGGTGTCTTCACGGAAGGACTTGAAGTTGCTTCGCAACCCCTTTTGACCGCTGCGCCATTCTCGCCTCGCTGCATCTGCCACCGGCAGCGCTCGGCGACGAAGCCCGGCACGCGCGTGCCTCGGACAAGTTTTGTCTAACAAAAAAGAAACAGTCACCAAAACGGTGACTGTTTCTTTTTGGCAGGGGCAGAAGGACTTGAACCCTCGGCACGCGGTTTTGGAGACCGCTGCTCTACCAACTGAGCTATACCCCTATATTTGTGAAGCGCCGAAGATCGGCGCTTCTTGGTGGGCCACCAGGGACTCGAACCCCGGACCATTCGGTTATGAGCCGAGTGCTCTAACCAACTGAGCTAGTGGCCCTTATGTGTCGCACTCCCGTGCGACAACAGCTATGATATCAAAAAACGAGCCGGTTGTCAACAATTTTTTTAAATTTTTCGTTATTTGCCGAGTATCTTTTCGCCGTCGAAGAAGAACACGCCGTAACCGTAGCCGGTGGGCTTGCCCTGCTGAAGTCTCTGCTTGAATGCGCGCCTTATCGAAGTATCCTCGGGCAGGTCATCAACGGGTCCGTTGCTGTATTTTCCGAACACGCGCCAGCCGTCGCTGAACTTCTCTCTGTCGGCGCTTCTGATTATATCAAAATCGTCCATGAAGCGAAGTATGTTGCTGTTTTCGGGCAGGAACTCCCTGTGTCCCTCATAGAGCAGCCACGAGCCGCACACGAACGCCATGGGCTCGCCGTCCTTGCCGCCGAAGAATTTATATGCCTGCTTATATGAATCAAATCTCTTCTCATCGGTCAGCGGTCCTGCCGAGGGGATATGGAAGTTTATGACCGTGTCGCCGCGCTTGAGGGTGTTGCCGCACTTCTCATAGTAATCGGCGTCAAAGTCCGCCTTCTCGAACTGGAATCTGCCGAGCCCGAAGCGGGTCATCTCAAAAAAGCCCCTGTACCAATGCGGGACGAAAGTGCCCCAGACCTCTTCGCAGTCCATGCACTCGCGAAGCTTCCAGCGCATATCCTCAATGCTCTTCCAGAATATCGCCTCGTCGATACCCTTTTCGGCATAGCGCTCGCGCAGCGCGGGGCACGCGCCGAGGAGCAAGCACATATTCATTGTATACTCATTTTCGCCGAGCTGTTCGCTGAGCGCCTTGAGCCTTTCGAGCACGCTGTCGAGGTTCTCGGGATGGGCGATGAACTCATCGACAAGGGCGTTGAAATTCCCATTTTTCGACACTCTTTCGGTGCAATCGCCGATAGTGTCTACAGCCTCCTGCGGGAAGCCGATACGCTCCATTATTTTTCTGCTTTCGTTTGCGCTGACTGCCATTTCCTTCACTCCGTCAAATCATATTTTTCACACTGCAAGGATATCACAATCGCGCCCGACGGTCAAGAGCTTATGTAAAAGACCGCCCCGAAGGACGGCCTTTTTGCATCACGAATACATATTGTTCGCGGACATATAGTCATATATTTTCTTGCCGTGCTCCTGCTCCTCGCGCTGGATGGAGTTGAGAACCGTTCTGAGCTGTTCGTTCTTGAACTCGAAGATGCAGGTGTCATAGAGCGCGGAGGCGTGCTTTTCTGTGGCGAGCAGGTCGGAACAGATATAGCAGTCGTTCTTCTTTTCCTGCGTTTCGCTGACCGAATAGGTCTGCTTGAAATCATTTTTCGGAGCCGCCTCCCCTGCTGCGGGCTGAGGAATCTCGCCGCTGTCGATCTTCGTGATGATATCAAGGTGCCTCTGCTCAACGCCGCCGAGGTAGTTCAGAAGCTGACTGAGCTGCTCGTCATTTGCCGCCGCGGCATGCTGAGAATATTTCTCGACGCAGAGCTTCTCCTGACCCTTGAGATCCTTGAGCAATTCCTTTTCTTTCTGTGTGAGCTGCATATGAATTTCTCCTTTCAATTTTGGCTTCGGAGATTAGTTTTCGGCGGCAGGGCAAATTTTATACACTCTCCGCCGATATTTTTCCGCGGCGTATCGGGCATAATAACAAAAAACGAAAGGACATGACAAAATGAGCAAGGATAAAAAGATAGTTATAACCACGCGCGACAGAGTTCTCAGGGCGTGGCAGAACTCGACGGAGCTTGTGCGCGACTTCGAAAACTACGCGAAAGAAACTTCGGACGACAAAACAGCCGCAGAAATGTTTCAAAAATATGCGATTGACGAGGGTCGGCACGCCGCCGAGCTGCTGAAGCTTCTGCATGATTATCAGGACAACGGCACGGTTTAAATCAACACTTTGCTCCCGGATGGTTCCCGTGTTCACAATTTATTTAAACGAGCTTTAAAATGCGCTTAAAAATTAATGATAGGATTAAGAAAAAGATAAAGTTTTATCAATACAGCTTTATCAAAAAATATCCGGGAGGGTAAAAATTATGTACAACAGATTCGTTCTCAATGAAACTTCATATCACGGCGCGGGCGCAGTCAAGGCGGTTGCCGAAGAGATAACCGCAAGAGGCTTCAAGAAAGCTTTCGTCGCATCCGACCCCGACCTCATCAAGTTCGGCGTATCGAAGAAAGTCACAGATGTTCTGGACGACGCTGGCATCGCATACGAGATGTTCAGCGAGATCAAGCCCAACCCGACCATTCAGAATGTTCAATCCGGCGTTGAGGCGTTCAAGTCAAGCGGCGCGGACTGCATCGTGGCTATCGGCGGCGGCTCCTCGATGGACACTGCGAAAGCTATCGGCATAATCATCAAGAACCCCGAGTTTGCCGACGTCAGAAGCCTTGAGGGCGTTGCGCCGACAAAGAACAAGTGCGTTCCGATAATCGCAGTTCCCACCACTGCGGGCACGGCTGCCGAGGTCACGATAAACTATGTTATCACCGACGCCGAAAAGAACCGCAAGATGGTCTGCGTAGATGTTCACGACATTCCGGTGGTCGCCGTTGTCGATCCCGACATGATGTCCTCCATGCCCAAAGGACTGACTGCCGCAACAGGCATGGACGCTCTGACCCACGCTATCGAGGGCTACATCACCAAGGGCGCATGGGCAATGAGCGATATGTTCCACCTCAAGGCAATCGAGATAATCTCGAAGTCGCTTCGCGGAGCCGTTGAAAACACTCCCGAGGGACGTGAGGGCATGGCTCTCGGTCAGTATGTCGCAGGCATGGGCTTCTCGAACGTCGGTCTCGGCATAGTCCACTCGATGGCTCACCCGCTCGGCGCGCTCTATGACACCCCGCACGGCGTGGCAAACGCTATCATCCTGCCGACCGTCATGGAATACAACGCACCCGCGACCGGCGAGAAATACCGCGACATCGCGAAGGCTATGGGCGTTGAGGGCACGGAGAACATGAGCGTTGACGAATACCGCAAAGCGGCTGTTGACGCAGTCAGACAGCTTGCAAAGGATGTCGGAATCCCCGCCGACCTCAAGGAAATCGTCAAGCCCGAGGATGTTGAGTTCCTTGCGCAGTCCGCATATGACGACGCCTGCCGCCCCGGCAACCCGCGCGACACGAGCGTTGCGGAGCTTGCAGAGCTCTACAGATCGCTGATGTAAAAAGAAATAAATAAATCCGCCGCCTTGTCCGAAATAAAAACCGGGCGAAGCGGCGGATTATTTACACTGTAAAAGGCGTTTAATAAATAAAAATAAAGGTCATAATCCGCGTTATTATCCGTGAATTATGACCTTTTTATTTTTGCTCTTCGGTCTGCGCTAAATGCGGCAGTCCCTACTTGTTAGCCTTTGTAGTTCATACCCAGCTCAATAGCTTCGACATTCTTGGGAACAAGATGCTGCTTTCTTGCGGGGACGACCTTGGCTATTGCTTTCGACATGGTGTCGAGGTTGCAGAAGCCGGTCTGCTCCATGAGCTTGCCGATAAGAATGATGTTTGCAAGGCCCTTGAGTCCGTGCTCCTCCGCCATCTGAGTAGCGGGGACGAGGCAGACGGTGATATCGTCTCTCTTGACCTCGCGCTCGACGAGCGTGCTGTCGAGGATAACTATTCCGCCGGGAACGACGCTGTCGATGAACTTATCATAAGACGGGCCGTTCATCGCGACGAACACATTCGGAGTGACAACGAGGGGCGAGCAGATGGGGTCGGACGAGATGCAGACGCTGCAGTTTGCTGTGCCGCCTCTCATCTCGGGGCCGTAGGACGGAAGCCATGAAACTTCCTTGCCGTCGGTGAGTCCCGCATAGGCGATGACCTTGCCCATGAAAAGTATACCCTGACCGCCGAATCCGGCGAGAAGTGCGTTCATATCCTTCATTTCGCTTCCTCCTCTGCTGTCTTATCCTTATAAACGCCGAGCGGATAATAAGGAAGCATATTCTCTCTGAGCCAGCCAAGTGCATCGACGGGCGAGAGTCCCCAGTTGGTGGGGCAAGCCGAGATAACTTCAACTATCGAGAAGCCCTTGCCGGCGATCTGAGTCTCGAAAGCCTTTTTGATAGCCTTCTTCGCTCTGTTTATGTTCTTGACGCAGTCGACCGAAACGCGCTCCGCATAGGCGGTGCCGTCGAGGGTGGAGAGCATCTCGCAGACTCTGACGGGATAGCCGGCGGTCTTAATATCTCTGCCGTAAGGCGTGGTCTGAGTGACCTGACCGGGCAGCGAGGTGGGGGCCATCTGGCCGCCTGTCATGCCGTAGATAGCGTTGTTGACGAAGATAACCGTGATGTTCTCGCCGCGGGTCGCGGAGTGAACGGTTTCGGCGGTACCGATAGCGGCGAGGTCGCCATCGCCCTGATAGGTGAAAACGACATTCTCGGGCTTTGCGCGCTTAACGCCTGTTGCAACAGCCGGGGCGCGTCCGTGGGGAGCCTCTATCATATCGCAGCCGAAATAATTATATGCCATAACGGCGCATCCGACGGGCGCGATGCCGACGGTCTTGCCCTCTATACCGAGCTCGTCAATGCACTCCGCAACAAGGCGGTGGATTATACCGTGAGTGCAGCCGGGGCAATAATGGGTAGGCACATCAAGAAGCGCCTTGGGTCTCTGGAATACGATTGCCATTATTTTTCGCCTCCTGCAAGTTTTTTGATATTTTCAAGGACTTCGGCGGGGGTCGGGATTATTCCGCCGGTGCGTCCGAAGAATTCAACAGGTCTACTGCAGTCGATAGCGAGCTTGACATCGTCGATCATCTGACCCATGCTCATCTCGACGCAAAGGAAAGCCTTTGCATGCTCCGCAGCGTCGCGCATAGCCTGCTTCGGGAACGGCCAGAGGGTTATCGGGCGGATAAGTCCAGCCTTTATGCCCTGCTCTCTCGCTTCGCGGACAGCTGCCTTTGCGACACGCGCCGATGCGCCGTAAGCGACGACGACATACTCGGCATCGTCGACCATGTAGCTCTCGCTCATGGGCTCTTTTTCCTCGATAACCGCATATCTTGCGAAACGCTCTCTGACGAGGCGCTCGAGATCCGCCGCCTGGAGATAGAGGGAATTGACTATATTATGCTTGCGTCCGCCGTTGTGGCCGCATGCCGCCCAGGGCTTCTCGACATTCGAGCCGCCGCTGCCTTCGCCTATCTCGACGGGCTCCATCATCTGACCGAGCATACCGTCGGCAAGAATCATCGCGGGCATACGATACTCATCAGCCTTGTCGAAAGCTCTGCCGACGAGGTCGACCATCTCCTGGACGGAGCTGGGAGCGAAAACAAGAATATGCAGATCGCCGTGGCCGGGCGCTCTTGTCGCCTGCCAGTAATCCGACTGAGAGGGCTGGATTCCGCCGAGTCCGGGGCCGCCGCGCTGGACGTTGATAATGACCGCCGGAAGATCCGAACCTGCCATATAGGATATACCCTCGGTCTTGAGGCTGATTCCGGGCGAGGACGAGGAAGTCATCGCGCGCACGCCCGCCGATGCCGCACCGAGAACCATATTGACGGCGGCGATTTCGCTCTCCGCCTGAAGATATGTACCGCCTATTTTAGGCATGACCTTTGACATATATGCCGCAAGCTCTGTCTGCGGGGTGATGGGATAACCGAAGAAGTGGCGGCAGCCGGCACGGATAGCGGCTTCTGCCAGAGCTTCGTTGCCTTTCATAAGAACTCTTTCTGACACTTTCAACACCTCTTCTTTCTTTATCTCTCAACAGTTATTGCACAATCAGGACACATAATAGCGCACGCCGCACATCCGATGCACTCGTCGGGATTTGTGACACACGCCGGATGATAACCTTTTAGGTTCAGCTTATCCTTAGCAAGGCTGATAATATGCTTCGGACATGCCGTCGTGCAAAGCTCACAGCCCTTGCAGGTGTTTTCATTGATCGTGACTTTTGCCATATCTGTTCCTCCTAATCAAGAATACCGAACTTATATATCCGCCGCTTCGCCTCGGAAGCGGTATCGGTCAAAAAATTTTTACCACGGGAGCTTCACGAGCACATCGACAGGATAGAGATTGTCTATCTTCCCCTCGAGCTCGCCCGCGACACTCTTCGGCGCAGTTGTATATATCAGCGGCAGACCAGCAAGTTCAGCCGTTTTCTCGGCATAAGGGACGGACGAAAGAATGTCCTGTGCAGTCGTCTGCGCCCCCAAGTGCGAGTTGTTGACTAACCCAGTCGCTTTCAGACGGCATGCCGCCTCTATCTCCCCAAGCAGTCCGACTGCCTCATCGGGACTTGAAATAAATTTGCGGAATTTGTTGACGACGCAGAGCATATCATAGCCCGACTCGTTGAGCTGGCGCGAAAAGCGTCCGAGCGCGGTAGCGCCCGCATCGTCGCCGCCGACATCGACTATCACTCTGCCCATGCTCTCCTCAAAAATCGAGAACATCCTCGCTGTCAGCGCGGGTGCGTCGAGGGTAGTGCCCTCAAGATTCTGGGCAATGACATTGACTCCCGCCGTTTCAAGCTCGTCCTTGTAGTCCGCAGTGCGGAAATAGGGATTGACTATATCGAGATCGACGAGCGTTATCTTCTCGCCGCGCTTCGCCGCATTGACTGCGAGGTTGAGCGCGAAATTCGTTTTTCCGCTGCCGTAATGACCGCAGACGAGCGTTATGCGTTTCATCGATCTGCCTCCCTTCGGTTATAAAAATAATTATACCACTCTTTGCCCCGCGGTACAATATATTTTCCGTCTGCGCGGATAGAAAAGATATTGCAGCGCGCGGCGCGTTTTGTGCAAAATTTATGCAAAAGCATACGCGCGGGGATAAAAATATCCGGCTCCTGCCAAACGGCAGAAACCGGATAGTGAAATCAGAACTGATTATTCAGCCTCGGTCTCCTCAGCCTCGTCCTCTGCGGCGGGCTCGAGCAGAGCTCTGATCGAAAGGCTGACGCGCTTCTTGTCGAAGTCGATGCCGATGATCTTCGCCTGAACCTTGTCGCCGACCTTGAGAACGTCGGAGGGCTTCTCGATGCGGCGATCCGCTATCTGAGAAATGTGGATAAGACCGTCAATGCCGGGGATAACTCTTGCGAATGCGCCGAAATCGGTAAGGCTGACTATCTCAGCGTCGATAACGGTTCCCTCGGGATAGTTCTTGCGAAGGATCTCCCACGGATTGTCCTCGTCTTTTCTGTAGCCCAGAGAAATCTTTTTCTTCTCGGGATCGAGAGCCTTTATGTAGACATCAATAACGTCGCCGACCTTCAGGACATCCGACGGATGCTTGATGCGCTTCCAAGAAAGCTCGGAGATGTGAACCATTCCGTCCACGCCGCCGATGTCGACGAATGCGCCGTAGTTGGTAAGAGACTTGACGGTGCCGGTATACTTCTGACCGACCTCAGCCTGTGCCCAGAAAGCTTCCTCAGCGGCCTTTCTCTCCTCCTTGAGGACGGCACGGATGGAGCCGACAGCTCTTCTCTTGTAGTTGTTGACCTCGATGATGCGGAACTTGACATTCTTTCTCAGAAGGCTGTCAAGAGACTCGCTGCGCGATGCGGTTGCAAGAGAACCGGGGATGAAAACGCGAACGCCGTCGGTAACAGCGATAACGCCGCCCTTGACAACATCGGTGACAACGCCTTCAAAGACCTTATCGGTCTCAGCCGCGTCAGCGATATCGCGCCACGCCTGCATAGCGTCATAACGGCGCTTGGAAAGCATAACGGTGCCCTCTGCATCGTTGGTCTTCATGATGATAAGACCGATCTCGTCGCCTATCTTGAGCTCCTTCTTCGGGTCAGCGGCAGGATCTGCGCTGTACTCGTCCATGGGGACATAGCCGGCATGCTTTCTGCCGATGTCGACCTGGATTTCTGTGGGCGAGAAGCCCATGACGATACCGGTGACCTTCTGGTCGTTGTTCATGCTGTTGAGAGACTCCTCAAGAGCCTTGGAGAAGTCCTGCTCGTCTGCTTCTTCGGAAGGCACCTCCTCCGCCGGCTGTGCGGAAGCTGCGCTCTCCTCGAGCTCACCGGCAGCCGCCTCAGCGACATCGGTCTTACGCTCGACTGCGCCTTCCTCAAGCTCTTTGGATTGTTCGTTAAGAATTTCGGACATGTTACAAAGTACCTCCTTTATTATGCACGCAGGGGTTGATGCCCCTGCAGTAACGCCGACAACATCGCAGGCGGAAAAATCGATATTTTTAACATCCGCTGCGCGCTCCACAAGATAAGTCGGGCAGTTTTTTTCGCACACTCCCTTGAGCTTTGCCGTGTTGGAGCTCTGCGAGCCGCCGATGATTATCATCATATCGACCCGCTGCGACAGCTCGGAAGCCTCTTTCTGCCTATCTTGCGTAGCATTACATATTGTATCAAAAACATTTGCATTTGTACATAGTATTTTTATTATTTTTAGGGATTCCTGCCATTCTTTTACGCTGAAAGTGGTCTGTGAGACGACCGTTATTTTCTTCTCGGAATATTCCGGATGATTTTCGAAAATTTCACGGAGTTCTTCGGCGTTGCGGAAAGTGAAGCACTCGCCGTGGCAGTGACCCATAATGCCGATGACCTCGGGATGACCGCTGTCTCCGGCGATGAGCACGGGGATATCGGGCGATGAATTTTCGCCGACTATCCTGTGTATTTTCTTGACAAACGGGCAGGTCGCGTCGCAGATATCGGCACCCGTAGCCTCAAGACTGCGATAGACGCTCGCGCCGACTCCGTGGGTGCGGACGACGACGGTAGTATCGGCGGACGCTTCTATGGGCGAGTTTATCACCCGAACGCCCTTTTTCTCAAGATCTTCTATAACGACCGGGTTATGTATCAGGGGACCGAAAGTAGCGACTTTTTTTCCGCTGTCAACGAGCTTATATGTCATCTCGACCGCGCGGTTGACCCCGAAGCAGAAGCCCGCCGTTTTTGCAACCTCAATCTTTTTCATGACCCTTTTCAAGCAGCTCCCCTATCTTGCCCATGACAAGTCTGGAAGCGTCCTTTATCTCACTCATATTTGATTCGTCCGTAAGTCCGAGCTCCTCATAGGGAATGACCTCGCCGAAGCGGACGGTTATCTTCTTGCGGAACTTGCTCTTGCCCTCGAAATAAATGCATGCGGGCAGAACATCGGCATGGGTGGCCTTGGCAATAAGCGCGATGCCTGCTTTGGGCGGCAGCATCTTGCCGTCGGGATCCTTCGAGCGCGTGCCCTCGGGGAATATTCCGAGGACCTTGCCCTCTTCGACAAGGCGGATAGCATAGTTGAGCGAACGCTGGTCGCCCGTTCCGCGGCTTATCGGGAACGCATTCAGGTGGCGGAGCATCCACGAAGCGAGCTTATTGAGATTGAACAGCTCGAGCTTCGCCATGTAGTGGATCTTGCGGACTCTCGCCGCGGCAATGAGACCGGGATCGTAAGAGTTGCGATGGTTCGAGGCAATTATAAGACTGCCCGTTTTCGGCACGTTTTCGCGTCCGATATACTGCGTCTTGAAGACAATCTTTGCGAGCGGATGAAACATCCAAACGAAAACATCATAAAATTTTCTGTCTCTGGTATCGTTGTAGTTAAACGCTTTACCTTTAATCTTCGGTTCCATCAAAGATTCTCCTTAATAACATTTTTTATTTTCTCTATCGACTCGTCGAGCGAAAGCTCCGTCGTATCGACCGTTATGGCGTCGGGCGCGGCTCTGAGCGGAGCGATAGCCCGATTGGAATCATTATAATCCCTTTGCTTCATTTCTGCAAGCACATTTTCGTATTCGACCTTTTCGCCCTTTTCTATAAGCTCTTTATAGCGGCGGCGTGCACGCTCCTCGGCGGAGGCGGTGAGGAATATCTTGACCTGCGCGTGGGGCAGAACGACGGTTCCGATATCGCGCCCGTCCATGACGCAGTCGTTTTTGGCGGCGATATCCTGCTGGAGACCGAAAAGGAACTCGCGGACTGCGGGCACCGCCGAGACTTTCGAGGCCGCCATCGACGCTTCGGGAGTTCTGATGAACGCCGAAACATTCTCGCCGTTTAAAAACACTGCCTGCTCGCCGTTTTCATATTTGAGTTCAACGGATATACCCTTGACGCTCTCGGCGATAGCCTCGGGGTTTTCAAGGTCGACTCCGCGGCGCAGTGCGTTGAGTCCGACGGTGCGGTAAAGCGCGCCGGTATCAACATAGATAAAGCCGAGCGCCTGAGCCGCGCGGCGTGATATTGTGCTCTTGCCCGCTCCTGCGGGGCCGTCGATTGCAACATTTATTGACATAGAGATTTTCCTTTCATGCTTTCTTTATTGAGCCGCACTCTCTCCGGCAAGATGTCCGGTCGAGAACGCTATCTGCAAATTGAATCCGCCCGTGTAGGCATCGACATCTATAACTTCGCCCGCAAAATACAGACCGTCTATGAGCTTCGACTGCATCGTTTTCGGGTCTATCTCCGAGATCTTTACGCCGCCGGAGGTGACAACCGCCTCTTCAATCGGGCGAAGGTCAGTTACTGTAACCGTGAAATGCTTGAGCAGATAAACGAGCTTCGCGCGCTGTTCGCGGGTGACGGAATTGACCTTTGTGTCCATGGGTATGCCCGAGAGAGAGACTATGACGGGCACGAGCTTTTTGGGAAGCAGGAAGTTGAGCGCATTTATGAAATTGCGGTTGTTGTTCTCGCTGAAATCGCGCAGGACGCGCGTATCGAGCTGCTGCTCCGAAAGCGCAGGCTTGAGGTCGATAATAATTTTATATCTCCCCCGTTCCATCTGACGCATATGCGAGCTCGCGGAGAGTATCATCGGACCCGACACGCCGAAATGTGTAAACAGCATCTCGCCGAAATCGGAATAGATGTGCTTTCCCGTTTTTGTGTCCTCAACGGTTATCGAGACATTTCTCAGCGACAGTCCCTGAAGCCGCGAGCAGAAGCCCTCGTGCGCTTCGAGCGGAACGAGCGACGGCTTTATCGGGGTCACGGTGTGCCCAGCCTGTCTTGCAAGCCCATATCCGTCGCCGGTTGAGCCCGTCTGGGGATAAGACCTGCCGCCGGTGGCGACTATCACTCTGTCGGCATATATCCGCTCGCCGGAATGAAGTATCGCGCCGCGGACTTTACCGGATTCGATTATGAGTTCCTTTGCCCTGCCTGTCACTATATCAACACCTGCGTGCTTCGCCGCGAAGAAGAGCGCGTCGACTATATCGGAAGCTCTGTCCGACTCGGGAAAAACGCGGTTGCCGCGCTCGGTCTTGAGCGGCACGTGCTGGGATTCAAAGAAATTCATTGTATCTGCGGGCATGAAGCGCGAAAACGCGCTGTAAAGGAATCTACCGTTGACCGGCACAGCCGAGATAAGGGCGTTGAGATCGGCGCAGTCATTCGTGACGTTGCACCTGCCCTTTCCCGTTATCATTATTTTTCGGCCGACTTTTTCGTTGCGTTCAAGCAGAACGACTTTGCCGCCATTTTTTGCCGCGGTGACGGCTGCCATAAGCCCCGCCGCTCCGCCGCCTATTACAAGCACTTCAGGCATAATTTACCTCTTTTTGAAAAATTTACTCGTCCTCGTGGGTCTGGTATATCTGATACTCGTCCCATATATTTTCGAGCGAGCTGAGATTGCTGTAGACCTCACCGCTCTTTTCGCTCGCCGCCGCCGCTATCAGCGCGTTGATAAGACTCAGCGGAGCAACGAGGGAATCGACGAACGAGACCATGCTGCTGCGCGCGAGGAGAAGATGGGTCGCGAACTGCGCTATCGGCGAATTTTCGCTGTCGGTGACGGAGATAACCGTCGCTCCCCTGTCGGAGATAAAGCGCAGCATATTTATCGTCTGCTTTGAATATCTCGGGAAGCTTATCGCGATACAGACATCGTCCTTGTTGATTCTGAACGCCTGATCGAACGCTTCGCCTGTTCCGGCGGGTTCGATAAGGGTCACGCTGTCATAGACAAAATTGAGATAGAACGCCGCAAAGCTTGCAAGCGACGCCGCACTGCGCACGCCGAGAACATAGATATGCTTCGCGCGGTTTATCGCCTCAACGCTCGCATTGAACGCCTCGCGCGAGATGCTCTCGCGGGTCGCCTTTATCGTCTCGATATCGGAAGAAAACGCGTGTTCGAGCATATCTTCGCCGCCCGCCGCCTCCATGCGCTGGACGCTCGTCAGCCTGCTCTTGACTACCTCCTGCAGGGCCTTCTGAAGCTGAGGATAGCCCGAAAAGCCGAGCTCGGACGCGAATCTGACGACAGTCGATTCACTCACGCCGACCGTGTCGCCGAGCTTCGCTGCGGTCATGAATGCCGCCTTATCGTAGTTTTCGGTTATGTAGTCGGCTATCCGCTTATGTCCCTTGGACATAGAAGAGTAACAGCCCTCTATTTTTGAAAGCAGCTGTTTTGTCATATTGGATATTCACCTTATTCCGTTTACATATGTAACATGATTTTAGCATACCGCCACACAAAAATGCAAGACGGCAGAGCAAAAATTGCAGGGTTTCCTGCATTTTCTTAAAAGCATTGACTTAAAGCCCGATTTTTTCTATAATCTATTAGTCTATTACTTCTTAAATAAGGAGCTAAAAAATGAAGGATTCATCATTTCTTTGGTATGACAAGCCCGCCTCCGCCTGGACTCAGGCGCTGCCCATCGGCAACGGCACGCTCGGCGGCATGATATACGGCAAAGTAAAGGAAGAGACCGTCTCTTTAAACCACGACGAGCTTTGGACGGGACACCCGAAGAACACTATACGCCCCGGTTCGCTCGAGGCTTTTCAGAAGGCCCGCGCTCTCGCGCTTGACGAAAAGCTGCGCGAGTCGCAGGATATTATAGAATCCGACTTCATGAGCACATGGAGCCAGGCATACCTGCCCCTGGGCGACCTCGTTCTGACATTCGACGGCTCCGACCGCAAGTCGGATTACATCCGCTCGCTCGATCTTGACACGGCGATCGCCTCGGTCAGCTACAGGCAGGGCAAGCGCATCATGCGCCGCGAGCTGTTTGCGTCGCATCCCGATAAAATTATCGCAGTCCGCCTCATCTGCGAAAACGGCAAGTTTGACGTCACAGCGAGTCTCAGATGCCAGCTTCATCACAAAGTCAAGTCGCAGAGCGGTCTGCTCGTCATGAGCGGCGAAGCGCCGAGCGAGCACAACACGAACGGTCAGTCGGATAAGCAGAGCTATTCAAGAATCGACAGCGAGCGCGGTATGCTCTTCACCTGCGCCGTGAAAGCCGACACGGACGGCAAAAAGCATATAAGCGGCAAGGGAATAGAGATAACCGGCGCGACGGTCGTCACGCTCTATCTCACCGCAGAGACAAGCTTCAACGGCTGGCAGAACAACGCTTTCACAAACGGCAAGCCGCATCTCGAGCCCTGCATCGAGAGACTCTCGAAAGATTTCGATTACGAAGCGGTCAAATCCGCGCACATCGCCGACTACCGCGCGCTCTATTCGAGAGTCGAGCTTGACATAGGCTCGAACGGCAAGGAAGATGTGCCTACGGGAAAGCGTCTGCGCAATTTCAAGAAAGACAAGAACGACATTGCGCTCTACACCCTGCTGTTCAACTTCGGACGCTATCTCGCGATATCCTCGTCGCGCCCCGGCTCGCAGCCATCGACGCTTCAGGGCATCTGGAACGAAAAGCTGTGCCCGCCGTGGCATTCCAACTATACGGTGAACATAAACACCGAGATGAACTACTGGCCCGTTCTCCCCTGCGACATGCCGGAGGTCAACGAGCCGCTGATAGAGATGGTGCGAGATCTGTCCGTCGCGGGCGAGCGCACGGCAAAAGAGATGTACGGCATGCACGGCTTTGTCGCGCATCACAATGTTGACATTTGGAGAATGACTACCCCCGTCGGCGGATGCGCCGTATGGGCATTCTGGCCGATGTCGCCCGGCTGGTTCTGCGAGCATATTTTCGCCCACTACGAATACACCATGGACGAAAAATATCTGCGCGAAACGGCCTATCCGATAATGAAAAAGAGCGCGGAATTCTACTGCGACTATCTCGTTGAGGACAAGGACGGCTATCTCATCGCCGCGCCCTCGACCTCGCCCGAGAACAACTTCGTCCTAAACGGCAGCAACTGCGCCGTTTCGCAGACGACGACAATGACGATGAGCATAATCCGCGAGCTGTTTGAAAACTGCATCAAGGCTTCCGATATCCTCGGCGAGGACAAGGAGTTTGCAGAAATTCTCAAAGACAAACTCGACCGCATGCTGCCGTTCAAAATCGGCAAAAGAGGTCAGCTTCTCGAGTGGTACAACGAAGAGAAAGAATCGGAGATACACCACCGCCACTGCTCGATGCTCTACGGTCTGCACCCCGCGCATCTGATAACTTCTGACGGCACGCCTGAGCTTGCGGACGCCTGCAGGCGCTCGCTTGAAATACGCGGCGACGACGGCACGGGCTGGAGCCTCGGCTGGAAGATAAACTTCTGGGCGCGCCTGCGCGACGGCAACCACGCATTGAAGCTCTTCGATCAGCAGCTGAGATTCAAGGCTTCGACCGGCATGAACTACTCCCACGGCGGCGGCACATACGAGAATCTCTTCGATGCGCACCCGCCCTTCCAGATAGACGGAAACTTCGGCGCGGTCAGCGGAGTCTGCGAGATGCTGCTCGACTGCTTCGACGGAAAGATATATCTTCTTCCCGCTCTCCCCGACAAGTGGAGCGAGGGCAGCGTCCGCGGTCTGCTTGCAAAGGGCAACATAAAGGTCGACATGACCTGGATCGGCGGCAAGCTGACTTCATATTCGCTCACCGGAAAAGGCAGGGCAAATATAATATACGGCGGCAAGGAGACCGTCCATGAGCTTGACGGCAATACACTCACAGTCAGGCTTTAAGGAGTTGTAAAATGAAATTCGACCTCTATGATTTTGACAAGACCGTTTTTCCCGTTGACTCGGAGAGCGTATTCTACCTTTTCTGCCTTGTCAGGCACCCGTGGCTGATAGTCATTCTTCCCTATCAGCTCGTCTGCCTCGCCTGCTTCTTTTTAAAGATAGGCGGCGACAAGATGAAGGGCAGATTCTTCTGCTTCCTGCGCTTTGTGAACACGGAAAAGATGGTTAAAAAGTTCTGGGAGAAGAACGAAAAGAGAATATATCCGTTCTTCCGCCCGGAGAACCGCGATCTCCCCGCAGTCGTCTGCTCGGCGTCTCCCGAGTTCCTGCTGCGTCCGATATGCGAAAAGTACAAGGTACACACGCTCATCGCCACGCGCCTTGACCCGCACACGGGCAGAATGACCGGGCTCAACTGCAAGGACAGCGAAAAGGTTATAAGAATAAACGAGGCGATGCCCGACGCGAAATTTGAGAAAGTGTTTTCGGACTCTCTCAAAAGCGATGCGCCGATATTCGCGCTCGGAGAGATAAACTATCACGCAGTGAGGGGTAAACTGACGCGCATAAAATAAGTTTCAACACACTGGAGATGTAAAAATGATAATAGACAGCCACGCACATATATACCCGGACAAGCTCGCCAGAAAGGCGGCGCGCAGCATCGGCGATTTCTACGACATCGACATGAGCCTCGACGGCACGGTCGACATGCTTCTCAAGGTCGGCGACGAAGCGGGAGTTGACAAATTTCTTGTTCACTCGGTCGCGACGACACCGCACCAGGTGCGCTCGATAAACTCATTTATTGCAAAGAGCGTATCGGAGCACCCCGACCGCTTCATCGGCTTTGCGACACTCCACCCCGGATGCGGCGACGAGATACCGGAAATCGTTGACGAAGCGATAGAGCTCGGGCTCTCGGGAATAAAACTGCACCCCGATTTTCAGGAGTTCGACATAGACGCGCCTGAAGCGATGCGCATGTACGAAGTGCTTGAGGGCAGACTGCCGATACTCTTTCACACCGGCGACTACCGCACGCAATATTCAAAGCCGACGAAGATAATAAAAGTCCTCGAAAAGTTCCCAAATCTAGACATAATCGCGGCGCATTTCGGCGCATGGTCGGAATGGGGCTACGGCTCAAAAGAGCTTTCTGAAGCGGGAGTATATGTTGACTCATCGAGCAGCTTCTATGCAATGAGTCCGGAGAGGATAATGGAGATGATTCACATCTTCGGCACGGACAAAATTTTCTTCGGCTCGGACTACCCGATGTGGAACGTCAAGAAGGAGCTTGAAACATTTATGTCCCTGCCGCTGAGCGACGAGGACAGGGAGAAGATACTCCACAAGAACCTCGAAGGTCTGCTGGCGAAGTACAAAAAATAAAAATAAAACCAGCCGCAAGTTTTTACGCTTGCGGCTGGTTTTTTTGATTGTTTTATTATTCGACGTAGTCCCTGAGCTTCTTGCTTCTCGTCGGGTGACGGAGCTTGCGCAGAGCCTTCGCCTCGATCTGACGGATGCGTTCACGGGTGACGTTGAACTCCTTGCCGACTTCCTCAAGGGTGTGAGGATGGCCGTCGGTGAGGCCGAAACGCATCGAAAGCACGCGTTCCTCACGGGGAGTGAGGGTCTTGAGCACATGGGCGAGCTCCTCCTTGAGCAGGGTCGCCGAAGCGGCATCCGCCGGGGCGGGAGCATCGTCATCGGGGATGAAGTCGCCGAGATGGCTGTCCTCCTCCTCGCCGATGGGGGTCTCAAGGGAGACAGGCTCCTGAGCCACGCGCATTATCTCGCGCACCTTGTCAACGGGCATATCGAGCACCTCGGCGATTTCCTCCGCCGTGGGGTCTCTGCCGTTCTTGTGCAGCAGCTGGCTGTTGGTCTTTTTGACCTTATTTATGGTCTCGACCATGTGAACGGGGATTCTTATCGTCCTCGCCTGGTCGGCTATGGCGCGGGTTATCGCCTGCCTTATCCACCATGTGGCGTAGGTCGAGAATTTGAATCCCTTTGTGTAATCGAACTTGTCAACAGCCTTGATAAGTCCGAGGTTGCCCTCCTGAATAAGATCGAGGAACTGCATGCCTCTGCCGACATAGCGCTTTGCTATACTGACAACGAGCCTGAGGTTGGCCTCGGTCAGCCTGCGCTTTGCGGCGGGGTCGTTGTCGCCGATTCTGATAGCGAGCTCTATCTCCTCCTCGGGAGTGAGCAGCGGAACCTTGCCTATCTCCTTGAGATAGACCTTGACGGGGTCGTCAATGGTGATGTTCTTGTCGTCGGTGACTCCCGCGGTGTCTGCGGTCGACTTGGGTGTTTCGCCCAGATCGAAATTTACGTCATCCACATCCAGAGTTGACAGGTCGTCGATTATCTCGATATTCTGCGCCTCGATAGTCTCATAGAGCTTGTCAAGATCCTCGATATCGAGATCCATGTCGACTATTACCGTGTCGATCTCCTGGGTGGTCAGTTTGCCTGCGGCTTTACCCTTTTCAATAAGGGCTTTCACCGCCGGTCTTTTTTCGATACCATCCATTACTTCTCTGTCTCCTTCTCTTTATGTTGCATATTGAGTCGGTCTTTTATGTCATGACCCAAAACAGAATATCAATCCTGTTTGTCGGGTCTGAACAGCTTTGCGAAATCGTCGTCGCTCAGTTCGGAGGCTTTTATGCTCTCCGGCTTATTTTTTTCCTCTTTGAGTATTTTTATGCAGTCGGCGCACTCTTCGACGGTGTTGCTCAGCTGAGCCGCAGAGCGGAATATGCGCTCGACCTCGTCCATCTCATCGGGAGTGAACTCGGACGAGAGGAAATACGGTTCGGTGTTGCCGCCCTCGTCAAGGCGCGAAAGAATGACCGAAAAGATGCGTCTGTTGAGCGCGGTGACGAAATAATCCGCAGACAGCTCGTCGCTGAGCTTGTTATAAAAATCCGGGTTCCGCATGAGTGAGGCTATCAGCGTTTCCTCCGCTTTTGCGGCGCGCAGATGCTGGGAGCGTTCCGGGTTCTTTGTGTTCTGTCCGTTTATCAGCAGACGTTTCTGATCCTGCTCGCGCTGAGCCATGCGGCGTTTTCTGAGCCCCTCACGCTTATATTTCACCTGCGATTCGATAGCGAGCTTGTCCACGCCGAGCTCATTCGCAAGGCGCGAGGCGTAGACATCGACTTCGACAGGGCTCGGTATCCCCGCGAGCACCTCCGTCGCCGCAGAAAGATATTTCACCTTTCCGTCATCGGTGGACAGGTCGATTCCCTGGCGCGCTCGAAGGAGTCTGTACTCCGTGTCGTTCGCAGCGCCGTTTATGATATCACGGAAACGCTGAGCGCCGTATTTTTTGATTATCTCGTCGGGATCCTTGCCACCGGTCAGGCGCAGAACCTTTATCTCCATTCCCGTAGTGCCGAATATTCCGAGCGCGCGGGCGGTAGCCTTTTGACCCGCCTCATCGGCATCATACGAGAGGATTATTTCATCCGCATAGCGCGAAAGCAGATTCGCCTGCTCTTTTGTCAGCGCGGTGCCGAGGCAGGCGACGGCATTCGTGAAACCCGCCTGATGCAGGGCTATGACATCCATATAGCCCTCGGCGATAATGAGTTTGCCGTCGTTTCCGTTCTTTGCAAAATTCAGTGCAAAGACGCCGTTGCTCTTTTTATAAACGAGCGTGTCCGAAGTGTTTATGTATTTCGGCTTCGAGTCATCGAGCACTCTGCCGCCGAACGCTATGACATTGCCGCGCGGGTCGATTATCGGGAACATCACGCGGTTGCGGAAGTTGTCATAATAAGAAACTTTTCCGTTTTTGTCGCTGCGGCGCAGGAGATTCGCGCTCTCGAGCAAAATATCGTCAAAGCCCTGTTCATTGAGGTGATTTTTAAGCGCGCGCCAATCGTCCGGGGCAAAGCCCAAACCGAAGTGGCGAATAGTCTCCATAGTCAGCCCGCGGTCAAGGAAATAGTTGAGGGCATGTCTGCCTCTGTCGGTGAAAAGCTGAGAGTGAAAAAACTTCGCCGCCGCGCGGTTCGCCGCCAAAACGGCAGTGCGCTTTTTGGCGAGGGTATCGTCATAGCCGTCCTCCGGAAGAGCCATTCCCGCTCTGTCCGCAAGCTGCTTGACGGCCTCCATATAGTCGAGATTCTCCATGCGGCGCACAAAGGTTATCACGTCGCCGCCGACTCCGCAGCCGAAGCAATAGAAGCTCCCGTTTTCGGGATAAACGGTAAACGACGGGGTCTTTTCGTTGTGGAACGGGCAGAGTCCGACGAGGTTCTTGCCCCTTCGGCGCAGGTTAACATAGGGAGAAATGACGCTCTCTATATCCGTATTTGCGCGCAGTTGTTCGAGAAAACTGTCGCTGAGTCTCATCCGTTCTCACCCCTTTCAATAATATATACGCAAAAAATCCTGTTTTCCCTACAAAGTTATCAAAAAATTTAAAAAATTTTGCGCTTAGCATTGCATCCGACTGATACGGCAACAGACAAAGCGACGGCGAAAAGCGCCTTTGCACTCTCCGCCGCCGCTGCAATTTTCAATTCCTTTTTTGAAAAGTTTACTTCGTTTTTTCGTCGTTCGTCTCGAGGAGCGTATTCTCCCTGAAAAACAGCGAGATGCACCAGATGCCTGCGAGCGCCACGAGCGTATATATGATCCTCGCGACTATCGATCCCTGGCCGCCGCATATCCACGCGACGATATCAAATTTGAACAGGCCTATGCTGCCCCAGTTGAGCGCGCCGATTATTACTAAAATAAGCGATATTCTGTCGATCATTTTTCTCACTCCTTTTGCGATTAGTATCGCCGGAACGTCAATTTTTATTCGCTCGTAAATCGGATTTTTACAACCAGAAAAATATTTCCTTTTATGAACCTTGTCATTTTCGTCACAGGAGTTTGACATTTTTGCAACACTGTTTAAAAAATTCTTAAACCGTTTTACAAAAAGAGTGAAAAACAATCTTATTTTTACAAAATATAAAATCGGCGGCTTTATTGATAAGATAAACTTTTAAATATAATGATACAGGAGGGATCTTTGATGAAAGCGAAAATCGTTAAACGCACACTGAGCCTGATAATAGTTCTGGCGCTCATATTCACACTCGCCGCACAGGGAGTGAGCGCGATCGGGTCGATTGATATCAACAAATACCCCTATGTATATGTCCACGGCCTTTTCGGCTGGGGCGCAGACGAGGGAATAGACGATACACTCCCCTATTGGGGCTCGGCATCATGCTCGCTCATGGACGAGCTGAACAAGCTTCACTATGAAAGCTATGCCGCATCCGTCGGCCCGATGTCGAGCAACTGGGACAGAGTCTGCGAACTCTACGCGCAGATAACCGGAACGCGCGTTGACTACGGCAAGGCACACTCCGAGAAATTCAACCACAGCCGCTACGGCAGAACCTACACTAAGCCCATGATTGAGGGCTGGGGCGAGCCAGACGCGGACGGCAATATAAAAAAGATAAATCTCGTCGGTCACTCGTTCGGCGGCGCGACGGTCAGAACGCTCACGGCTCTGCTCGCATACGGCAGCGAAGATGAGCAGGCGGCAACCTCGCCCGACGACATCTCCCCGCTGTTCACCGGCGGCAAGGGCAACTACATAAACTCCGTCACAACGCTCTGCGCCCCGCACAACGGCACGACGCTCGCATATATCATCGACGGCATGAACATGGCCGAGCTGGGCAAAGCAGCATGCTACGCCTACGCCGGCTTAATGGGTCGCTCGAAGCTCAACGGCTATGTTGACTTCCACCTCGAGCAGTTCGGTCTGACCCCCATACCGGGCGACGGCTCGACCCCCGAGGAGGCGTTCATAAAGGCTTTCATGACTATCATGACCCACACCGACACCGCGGCGGACGATATGTATCCCGAGAGAGCCGAGGAGATAAACAAGTTCTCAAAGCCGGTAGACGGAGTCTACTATTTCTCCTATTCGTATCAGACCACGCGCAAGACGCTTGCGGGAACCCAGGTTCCGAAGATAAAGACGCTCGTTGTTCTGCGCCCGTCAGCCACTCTTCTCGGCGCATACTCGAAGAACCTGTTCTCCGAGTACAAGATAGACGCATCGTGGCTTCCGAATGACGGACTTGTAAACGTCGTATCGGCGCGCTACCCGTTCACCGACGAGCATGAGGACTACACCCCCGGCATGGAGCTCGAGACCGCCAAATGGTACGTCATGCCCACGCGCGAGGGCGACCACGGCACGGTCATCGGAATGCAGAGCACAAAGAGACAGACGCTCAGCTTCTACTATGAGCTGACCGATCTTATAGAGAACCTGCCCGTAACGGATTGATAAACCCGCAGGGAACAAATAATATGTATGTAACCCCCAATCGCAGCTGCTGCGGTGGGGGTTGTTTTGTAACAGAAATAAATTTGGATTTGCGAGCAGTTTCAATCATGGCTCCCCTGCAGGGGAGCCGACTCGGCAAAACCGAGACTGAGGGGTTATTGCACAGATTCGCCCGCTTTGTCTTGACTTTTTGTCTCTCAATGTTCTTTGTAGGGTGCGGCGACTCGACGCACCGCTGCCGCCGTAGGCGGCACAGGTGACAAGCCGCAAGCAGAGGGCGTATTACAAGACACGGGCGAAATAACAGATTTACAATGTCGCTGACGCGTCAAAGGGTCGTAGAGTCGCCGACCCCTACAGAGCGGATAGTCACAAATTACTACATAAACCGCGGGCGGATGATATCCGCCCTACACAATCGTGTCAATTTACAATATTAAAATTGTTTGCCTGACGGCGGCTTCACCCTCACAGATCCAAAGTCCTGCGGCAAGCGGCAAAAAATCCTGCCCAAGCAGAATCGTGCGGGCAGGATATTTATTATTGCGTATAGGCTTTATTGTTCGTTATCTCTCAGAAAATCTCTGACCTCGAGCAGGCTGCCGAGCTTTTTCCAAAGTATCTTTTCGGTCTCCTCATCTGCCTGCCACAGGTCGGGCACCATTATCACACGGCATCCGGCGTTGTGCGCCGACCACAGACCGTTGCGCGAATCTTCGAGAGCTATGCAATCCTTTGGGCTTTCGCCGAGCAGCTCGCACGCTTTGAGATAGATATCTGGCGCGGGCTTTGAGCGTGTCGCCATTTCGCCGCTGACTATTATATCAAACTTATCAGTTATACCCGCGCTTTCGAGGTTGCGCAGAACGGCTCTGCAGGTCGAGGACGAGGCGACTGCGGTCTTTATCCCCGCCGATTTCAGCCAATCGAGCAGTTCATAAAGTCCGTATTTCACGGGGACTTTGTTATGCACATAGAAATCATCGGTGAATTCCCTGCCGTAGCGGCGCATGGCCTCGGTATCGACATCGTTCCCGAACTCCTCGCGCCATATCTCGTCCGCGCGCTCGGCTGTCACGCCGAGGGTCTTCATGACCATATAGCCCGCCTTGCCGAGTCCCATCTTTTCGCCCGCGTAGTCCCACGCCGCCATCGCAAGGCGTTCGGTATCAAACATCAGTCCGTCCATATCGAAAACAGCAGCTTTTATTTTCACAGGGACACCTCCGGGCAAATCTTCTTTGGATTCGGGCTATAAAGCGCTCGCCATACATCATGGGCATAAGCCGGCTTAATAAAAAAAGCACTTGCTAAAGCAAGTGCTTTTTTCTGGCTGGGGAATAGGGATTCGAACCCCAACAAACAGAGTCAGAGTCTGTCGTGCTACCGTTACACAATTCCCCAATATCAAACTCCGAACAGGTTTTCTCTCACCTGCGAGTCAATATTATACACACTCTCAGTCCCTCTGTCAACCTTTTTTCAAAAATTTTTCGCATGGGATGAAAGTTTTTTATTTTAGCTTTGATGAAGCGGCGGAAAAGCGGTAGGCACAACGGGATTTTATTTTATGCAGATATTGATTTTTCAAACACACTGTGCTATTATATCAAGGCAATGCAGGTGTAGTTCAATGGCAGAATGTCAGCTTCCCAAGCTGAACACGGGGGTTCGATTCCCCTCACCTGCTCCACACTCCCGGATGCTTGTGCGTTCGGGAGTTTTATTATATTCCGACCAAAAGACCCGTCCGGATAACCGGACGGGTCGATTTTTGTTTTATTACACAAGAAGCATACGGTCGTTATCGAGCTCTTTGCCCGCGTTCTCTTTGAACTTGCCAAGCAGATCCTGAACGGTGAGCTTTGACCTCTCCTCCCCTTCGGCGTCGAAAATTATGTTTCCGCCGTGCATCATTATCGTGCGGTTCCCGAGTTCGAGAGCCGACTGCATATTGTGCGTTATCATAAGGCAGGTGAGATTATTCTCGCTGACGATGCTCTTTGTGAGCGCGAGAACTTTTTCAGCCGTTGCGGGATCGAGCGCCGCTGTGTGCTCATCAAGAAGCAGAAGCTTCGGCGGATTGAAGGTAGCCATCATGAGCGTCAGAGCCTGTCTCTGACCGCCGGAGAGCAAACCGACCGGCTGACTCATTCTGTCCTCAAGTCCCATCTCAAGCAGGGCGAGCTTATCTCTGAAAAGCTTCTTATCGCTCTTTGAAACGCGGCTCAGCCAACCGCCGTGACCTGCGGCAAGGGCTAAATTTTCTTCTATCGTCATGCCGGGCGCGGTGCCGCGCATCGGATCCTGAAAAAGTCTGCCGATGCTCTTGGCGCGCTTATGCTCGGGCATGAGAGTGATATCTTTTCCGTCGAGCGAGATGCTGCCGGAATCGGTTATAAAGCTGCCGGCGATGGCATTGAAAAGTGTTGACTTGCCCGCGCCGTTCGCGCCGATGACCGTTATAAAATCACCCTCGGCGACGCTCAGGGAAAGATCGTCTATCGCCTTTTTGGCATTCGCCGTGCCGGGATTGAAAGTTTTCGAGATGTGTGATATTTCAAGCATCTGCTTTCCTCCTCCCCGAACGGGTCTGAATTCTGCGCTTTAAAAGCGGGAGCTGTTTTTTGAAATAGGGTGTTGCTATCGCCGCGATAACTATAACGGACGAGACAAATTTGAGCATGAACGCCGGCATATCAAAGCGCAGGGCGATTGTATAAATAAGCCTGAATATGAACGCGCCGAGCACCATGCCGAATATCCTCAGCGGCATCTTCTTTCTGCCGAGGAACACGCCGCCGATAAGCAGGGACGCGAGGGCTATAGTCACCATTCCGGTTCCGATATCGATGTTGACCGATCTCTGCGACTGGGCGAGCAGGCAGCCCGACAGCGCGGTGAACGAGTTCGCGACGCAGAGTCCGATTATTGTAGTAAACGCCGGATTGACGGACGAGGAGCGAACCATATCGGGATTGTCGCCAGTCGCTCTTGTCGCGAGTCCGAGGCGGGTTTTCAGGAAAAGTCCGAGTATAACAGCGACCGCCGCGACGGCGATTATCGCCACGAAGAGCTTTGACTGCCTCGCCACGGGAGTACCCTTGACGAGCGCCGCCATCTTGGTGAACACAGTGTCCGTTTTATTCATATTGAGTATCGACGAGCCGCTCATGACTGCGATATTTATTGAATAGAGTCCCGTATTTACGATTATTCCGGCGAGCAGGCTGTTGATGCCCATTTTCGTCTGGAGTATCGCCGTTATAAAGCCCGAGGCTATTCCCGCCGCCATTGCTGCGGCTATCGACAGATACGGATGACCCGCTATCGCGACCACCGCGCCGACCGTTGCGCCGAGCGTAAAGCAGCCGTCGGTCGAAAGATCGCAGACATTGAGCATCGAATAGCTCAGGAACAGTGCAAGCACCGTGAGCGAGGTTATGAGTCCCAGCTCGAGCGCCGACTGGCCGAGTGAAAATATCGAATCCAAAGACATTGTGTTTCCTCTTTCCTGCTTTATTGAGCCGCCCGGGAAGCAGTGCTCCCCGGGGACTGATTGAATCTTATTTTACATCGTCGAAGCTCTCGGCGGTGGTGATGCTCTTGACTTCGGTGCACTTGGGAGCGAAGAGCTTCGAGACTTCGTCGAAGTTATAGCCGAGCTTTGCGCAGATTTCGGTGTTTATTGTTGCAGTGCCGTTATCGAACATGAGAACGGGGGTGGTTGCGGGATCCTTGCCGTTTAACATGATATCGATTATCATATTTGCGGTCTCAACGCCGAGATTTGCATAATCAACGCCGTAGCCGAGGAAAGCTCCGTTGAGGGCGAAGGAATCAGCGCCGGTGTAGTGCGGAATCTTTGCGTCCGCGAATATCTCATATATGGAGAGCTCGGACTTCATTATCGTGTTGTCGGTGGGAGTGAACACTGCCTGAACGCCGTCGGAAACAAGTGCCTTTGCGGCGAGGGTGACTTCGTCAACGGTGGTGCCGGTGCGCTCTATCACTTCAATGCCCTTGGCCTCGAGATACGCCTTCGCGTCGGCTATCGGCTTAGTCGAAGAATCCTGACCGACATCGTAGAGCAGACCGACCTTCTTTATATCGGGGTCCTTGAGAAGTATAAGATCCATTATGGCGTTGGTGTTGAGATAATCGGAGGTTCCGGTAATCTGGCCGCCGGGTGCGTCGAGGGACTCAACGAGCTTTGCGCCGATAGGATCGCTGACTGCAGAGAACACGACCGGGATATCGCTGTTCTCTGTCTCGACCGCAGCCTGCATGGCTATTGCGACCGGGGTCGCGACGCCGACCATAAGATCGACCTTGTCAACGATGAAGTTCGAGATTATCTGGTTCATAACAACAGAGTCGCCGTTGCAGTTGTCATATTTGACTTCGATCTCGACGCCCTTTTCGGCGGCGACGGAAGCGAGCTGCTTTTTGATGTTATCGACTATCTGATTGAGCGATGCGTCATCGACATAGTTGCAGATGCCGACGGTGTATTTCTTTTTTGTATCTCCGTCCTTTTTGCCGCAGGCGGCAAAGCAGGTAACTGCGAGCATAAGTGCGAGTACAAGTGCGATTATCTTTTTCATTGTATTTCTTCCTTTCGGTAATTGATAAAAATTTTTGAGCTAAACTAAGAATCGAAAATATCACAGGCGCGGCATGCGCCAAAGTTTACTCAACAAAAACATAACTATCTCCTCCGAAATAAAAAACTCCTGTCCCTGCAATAATGCTGGGACAGGAGATATTATCATCCTGCGGTGCCACCCGGCTTGACGCTTTTGCGTCCGCTTAGCGCGTACTGACATACGCTGACTTTTCTTCACGGAGAGTCCTGCTCCGGCGCACATACTTAAAGGATAACCTTTGTTCCGATTGCCCTTAGAAGTCCATTCAGGTTTCTTTCATTCTGCCGCAATCCCACCGTCTGCGGCTCTCTTCGAGATGAGGAAGAAATCTTACTTACCCTTCTTCAACGGTTTACTGAATTGTAACACTCTGTGCTTTTGTTGTCAACACATTTTTTCACTTTTGTTTCAAGAACCAGTTTTCTTGTAGGTTATGGACGCGAAATCCGACAAAATTCACAAAATTCGCCGTCCGCTTGCTAAATGGTATGCCGCGAAGAGTGCCTGTGTGACCAAAAAGGCGAATAGACAATATATTAAATATGGGATGTCTTTGCGCGCCCGCAAAACGGACGCCCTGCAAATTTTACCCAACGGAGGCCTTTTATGAACAACGAAGATATAGTCTCGCTCATGGAGCGATACAAGAGAGAACTGCTCGAATTTGAAAAGCGCAACACGGCACCGGTATCCGCGCAGGAAAAGGCGGAACCTGAGCCCGTATCGGCGCAGCAGGAAAGCCAAGCCGAACAGGTTTCGGCGCAAGTGCAGGAAGATGCAGAGCCTGTAAACGCGCCGGCGGCAGAGCCCGCAAAGGCGGTTTCGGCAAAGGCGGAGGAAAACGAAGCGGTGAGCGCCGCGGCAACAGTTACAATTCAGCGGCAGACCGACGCTCAGAGGGAGAGTCAGATGCAGTTTGACGACGGCGCGGACACGGACAAATCCCAGTTCACACCCGAGCGCACGCAGGCGGCAGGGCGCGGAGACATCCCCCAGCCGCGCACGATATTCGTCGACCCGCAGACGCTCAAAAACAAAAATCTCACCTTGACGAACACCCAGTCCGCGATGCAGAGGTTCGACGAATTCAAGGGCGAGTGCAACAAGCGCGGCATCCTGCGCGTTGAGACCTACAGCTCGAACGGGCTCTATCCCGTCGGCAACAGCCGAGTGATAGTATACAAAGAGATAGACGGCGAAAAATATTATATATATGATTTGCACACCGATTCGAGCGGCATACTCGACAATCTCCAGCTGCCCGCTCCCGACAAATCCCTGTCGGAGACAGAGCAGGGCTCGTGCGGGCTCGCGCCGTATGCGACATACGATATATTCGTCAGCCACCCGGGATTCATCAGCACATATCTTGAAAACGTTCCGATCTTCGACTCCACCGTTTCAATACAGTCGGTCGAAATGCTGCCGACGGTCAGCGGCGAGCAGAATCCGAACGTGATAAACGAATCGGTCTGAGGAGTGATACTATGGCAGCAGATACTCCCGTTATCCCCCAGACAATAACAGTACACCTCGGCAGACCGAATGCGGCGGCGAGGAATGTCACCGTGCCGTTTACGGATTATCTCAAAAATGTCGCATCGAGCGAGATATATCCGACATGGCCCGACAACGCGATACGCGCCAACATATATGCGCAGACGTCGTTCGCGCTCAACCGCATATATACAGAGCACTACCGCAGCCGCGGCTACGACTTCGACATCACGAACTCGACCGCATACGACCAGGCATATATTGAGGGGCGCAGCGTGTTTTCAAACGTCGCGAAGATAGTCGACGAGCTTTTCAACAACTATGTTACAAAGGGCGACCAGGTTCAGCCCTATTTCACACAGTACTGCTCCGGGCGCGAGGTCACCTGCGACGGGCTCTCGCAGTGGGGCACAGTCACGCTCGCGAATCAGGGCTATACGCCATACCGCATACTTCAATATTACTACGGGAACGACGTCAATATAAAGACGGCGCCCGTCAAGAATATCCGCGAATCATATCCCGGCAGGGCTCTGCGCCTCGGCGACATATCGGAGGATGTCAGGATAATCCAGCGCCAGCTCAACCGCATCGCGCGAAACTATCCCGCCATTCCGCGCATTCCCTCCCCCAACGGAATATTCGACACGGCGACGCGCGAATCGATCAGAAAGTTCCAGAGCCTATTCAACCTCACCGTTGACGGCATCGTCGGCAAGGCGACATGGTATAAAATAAAGCAGCTCTATGCCGGAATACTAAGACTCGGCGAGCTATACAGCGAAGGACTGAAGCTGACGGACGTCGAGCGGCAGTTCAAGACTGTCATAAAACGCGGCGACAGAGGTCAGGATGTGAGCACGATTCAGTATTTCTTGAACTTTATCGGCAACTTCACAAACAACATCCAGCCCCCGGCCGTGGACGGCATTTTCGGCCAGGACACATACAACAGCGTTGTGCAGTTTCAGCGGCAATACGGCCTTGCGCCGGACGGCATTGTCGGGCGCGACACATGGAACAAGCTGCAGGCTGTATATAATGATATCCTGCGAACCTTCCCCGGCGAATTTTCAATCTATGATCAATATGCGCGTTTTGCATATCCCGGCTACAATCTGCTCCGCGGCAGCACGGGCAGTGCAGTGAGAAATCTTCAGGAATATCTCCAGGTTCTCGCGCGCGGCGTCGAGAGCGTGCCGTATGTTGCGGCGGACGGCATTTTTGGCCCTCAGACGGAGGCGGCGGTCAAGGCGGCTCGGCGATATTTCGGGCTGACCCCGAACGGCGTTGTCGGTCCGCTGCTCTGGTATGCGATAGCGGAATACTATTATTACAACGTATAATCCCGACAAAAACGGAGATGATATACGGCGTGAAACAATTGCCGTATATCATCTTTTTCTTTTTAAGGGCGGGATATTCATAATGGAAAAGCAGACTTTTTCGGGGAACTACGAAGCCGACATTGCGTCGCTCAATCTGCGGCTGCGCGTGAGCGAGAGCTTTGACCTCGTCAGCCGTCAGATAATGATCGGCAGCCACCGCGCCATGCTGTGGTTCATCGACGGATTTATAAAAGACGGGCTGATGGAAAAAATCATGAGCTTCATGATGAACGCGGACGAGAAGAAGCTCAAAACTGTCGGCACAACGCGCGAATTTGCCGACGCGTTCGTGCCCTATGTCGAGACCGAGGTCGTAAACGACTTCGACAGGTTCGAGACTTTTCTCTTCTCCGGCGCATTGGGCATGATAGTTGACGGATTCAAAGAAGCTATAATTATAGACGTGCGAACCTATCCCGCGCGAAGCGTGGACGAGCCGGAGAATGACAAAGTGCTTCGAGGTTCACACGACGGCTTTGTCGAGACGCTGATATTCAACACCGCGCTCATACGCCGCAGGGTCAGGGACACGAAGCTCACGATGTATTTGACGCAAGTGGGAACGAGGTCGAAAACAGATATTGTGCTCTGTTATCTTGATGGCACGGCCGACCCCAAGGAGGTCGAAAAGATAAAGAAAAAGCTGAATTCCATAGACATAAACGCTCTGACCATGGGGCACGAGAGCCTTGCGGAATGTCTTATACCGAAGCAGAGGTTCAACCCCTTTCCGAAGGTGCGTTACACCGAGCGCCCGGACAGCGCGGCGGCGAGCATATATGAGGGCAGTCTGCTGATAATCACGGACACCTCGCCCTCCGTTATGATTATCCCGACGGGCGTGTTCGACTTTTTGCAGGACACGAACGATTTCTATTTCCCGAGCCTTATCGGAAGCTATCTTCGAATAGTCAGAATGATAGTTTTCCTGCTCGCTCTGCTTTTAACGCCCGTGTGGTTTCTGCTGATTCAAAATCCAGAATATATCCCGCCGTGGCTCAACTTCATAAAGATAGAGCACCCGACGAGCGTGCCCGTCATAATGCAGCTGCTGATAATCGAGATAGTCATAGACGCTTTAAAACTGGCGTCGCTCAACACGCCCAACGCACTGAGCAACTCCTTTAGCGTCATAGGTGCGCTCGTGCTCGGAGAATTTGCCATAGCCGCAAAATGGTTCACGGCGGAGGTCGTTCTCTATATGGCGTTCGTCGCGATAACGAACTTCGCCCAGCCGAGCTATGAGCTCGGGTATGCGTTCAAATTATGCCGCATGATGATACTGATACTGACGGCAATATTCAACCTCTGGGGCTTCATCGCAGGGCTTGTGATAACCGCTCTGTTGATCTCGTTCAATAAGACCGTCAGCGGGCGCTGCTATCTCTATCCCCTCATTCCGTTTAACGGCAGGGCGCTGACATCGCTTCTGCTGCGAAAGCCGATAACCAAAAGCAAAAACTGACAAAAATCGTTCCTCTAAAAATAATGTCCGCGAATATTGCAATGGGCTCGCTCTTTTGATATAATTATATCGAATCGAAGCATTTTCGCTTCGGTCAATATATCAAAGGAGGAGCCTGTTTTGCCGGAATACACAATGCTTATATTATGGATAGCGCTGCTCATAGCGTTCATCGTTGTTGAAGCCGCGACCGTCCAGCTTGTCACGATCTGGTTCGCCGTTGGTGCGGCGGCGGCTCTGATATCGGAGCTTTGCTCGGCGCCCGTCTGGCTTCAGTGGGTGATTTTCGCGGCAGTGTCGCTCGTCGCGCTTGCGGTGACCCGTCCGCTCGTCAAGAAATTTTCAAAAAAGCGCGTTCAGCCGACCAACGCTGACAGATACATAGGTCTCGAGGGAATAGTCGAGGAGACTGTTGACAACACCGAGGGCACCGGTATAGTGAAGGTCGAGGGCTCGACCTGGACGGCAAGATCGTCCGACGGCAGCCGCATTGAAAAAGGTTCAAATATCACCGTTGACAGAATCGACGGCGTTAAACTTATGGTTTCAAAACACTAAAGGAGGACTATTATGGGACCTGTAGCAATCGGAGTAATCATCGGCATAATCGTGCTCGTGCTCGTTATTGTCGTGCTCAACATCAAGATAGTGCCGCAGTCCAAGGCCTATGTCATCGAGCGCCTCGGCGCATATTCGACCACATGGCAGACCGGCATCCACTTCAAGATACCTTTCGTTGAGAAAGTATCGAAGACCGTCTCCCTCAAGGAGCAGGTTGTGGATTTCCCGCCCCAGCCCGTTATCACAAAAGATAACGTCACGATGCAGATAGACACGGTCGTTTTCTTCCAGATAACCGACCCGAAGCTCTATGCATACGGCGTGGAGCGTCCGATATCCGCTATTGAAAATCTCTCGGCAACAACGCTGAGAAACATCATCGGCGAAATGGAGCTTGACCACACGCTGACTTCGCGCGATGTCATCAACGCAAAAATCAGAGTTATCCTCGACGAAGCCACCGACGCATGGGGCATCAAGGTAAACCGCGTTGAGCTCAAGAACATTCTTCCCCCGCCCGAGATTCAGGACGCGATGGAGAAGCAGATGAAGGCAGAGCGTCAGCGCCGTGAGGCAATCCTGCGCGCAGAGGGTGAAAAGGCGAGCAAGATTCTCGTTGCAGAGGGTCAGAAAGAGAGCCAGATCCTCGCCGCAGAGGGTGACAAGCAGGCCGCCATTCTTCACGCAGAGGCTGTCAAGGAAGCGAAGATTCGCGAGGCAGAGGGTGAGGCGCAGGCTATCGTCGCCGTTCAGGAGGCTCAGGCGAAGGCTATCGCCCTGATAAACGAAGCCGCCCCGAAGGACGGTTATCTGACGATAAAGAGCCTTGAAGCATTCGCAAAGGCTGCGGACGGCAAGGCGACGAAGCTCATCATTCCGAGCGAGCTTCAGTCCCTCGCGGGACTCGCGGCGAGCGCAAAGGAGATTTTCTCCGCCGACGCCGCAGCGGACGCAGAGCAGAAATAAGTTTATAAAAAGCGCAGAGAGTCGGTAAAACGGCTCTCTGCTTTTTCTTTTAATAAAATAAAAAAAGCCGCCGAAGCAGGCAGCTCAAAAAATTTTTTCTTGTCTTTTCGTGTTTATATTACCACAAAAACGCCGGTTTGTCAAGTCTTGTAATCCCCTGCCCCGTGAGGTATTAAGTATACGGAGGTGTTTTTGAAATGAACAACATGACTGCACTGGTGAGCTGTTTTGCTCGGTATTACCACACGAAAACGGATGAAGCAAAAATCTTCGACGACCCGCTCGCAGGAGAGATTCTGAGTGAAAGTGAAAAGAACGCGATAGCTGAAAACATGAAAAACGGCATCGCATTTTTTGACCCGAATTACAGTGGCGGCGACCCGCTCGGGCGCGTTATGAACGGATTTATCGCGCCGAGTGTAATCGCGCGCTCCGCGTTTTGCAAGCGGCATATGGAAAACGAGATAAGACTCGGCGCGCGGCAATATGTCATCGCCGCCGCGGGCTACGACACATCGGGCTATAAAATTGACAGAGATATCAAAGTATTCGAGCTCGACCGCCCCGAGATGATTGAGGACAAGATAAAACGCATTGACGAAGCTGGAATCGACCGCGAAAATATCAGCTATGTCGGCTGCGACCTCGGCAAGGGTTTTATCCCCGCTCTGCTAAATGCGGGATATGGCCCTAAGGAGAGGACATTTTTCAGCCTGCTCGGCATAAGCTTTTATCTGACCCAAGACGAGTTCGCACGCTGCGTTAAAATCCTGTTTGAAAACTCGGCGAGCGAAAGCGCGCTCGTGTTCGATTTCCCGAACGACCGGGACTGCACCCGGGAGCAGAAGAACAGACTGCTTGCCGGCGGCACGGGCGAAGAGATGAAAGCGCGATACTCACACACGGATATCGAGCGCATCGCGGGAGAAGCGGGCGCGCTCATCTATGAGCTTGCGGACAGCGGCGATATTGACCGCGATTTCTTCAAGGCGCACAACGAAATGAAAAATGCAGAACCGATACTCGCCCCCGAGGGAGTCAGCTATTGCCTGATGGTCAAAAAGGACGGGCAGTATTGATAAAAAAGTATTGATAAAGCGCGTTTTTTTGTTGCGTAATAAGCCGGAATGTGATAATATATTGTCGATGAAATATTCAATTCTTTGTTGGAGGCAATTATATGGATCAAAGATTACAGCCCTTATTCACTCCGTGGAAGATCGGCAACTGCGAGATCAAGAACCGCATCGTGCTCACGAGCATGGGCGGCACCGACCTCTTCGGATGGATGGAGAAGAACCACTTCGATAAAGACGGCGCACGCTTTATCATGGAAGTCGCGAAGAACAACGCGGGTCTTGTTCTCCCCGGATGTCAGCCGGTCTACAACCCCATGTTCGGCCAGTGGCTCCACAAGAACAAGAAGATGTATGCCGACCTCAAAAAGTGGACTCCCGAGCTCCACAAGACCGGCGCGAAGCTCTTCGTTCAGCTGACCGCAGGCTTCGGCCGCTCCTTCACCATCAGCGAAATGATGGAAAAACTCTACACCAACCCCGCGCTGAGAGTCCTCAGCAAGCCCTTCATGGATCTCGACAAGATCACGGCTTCCGCGAGCCCCTCGCCCAACCGCTGGTCTGATAAAGTTCCCTCGAGAGAGATGACCAAGGCTGAAATCAAGGAGTTTGTCAATGCGTTCGCAGAGAGCGCAAAGATGCTCAAGGACGCAGGCGTTGACGGCGTTGAGGTTCACGCAGTCCACGAGGGCTATCTGCTCGACCAGTTCACCCTTAAATATGTCAACAAGCGCACCGACGAATACGGCGGCTCGTTCGAGAACCGCTACCGCTTCGCAGTCGAGGTAGTTCAGGCTATCAAGAAAGCCTGCGGCGACGACTTCCCGGTCTCCCTGCGCTACAGCATAATTTCCAAGACCAAGGGTTTCCGTCAGGGCGCTCTCCCGGGCGAGGCTTATACCGAGGCCGGACGCGACATGGCAGAGTCCGAGAAGGCTGTCAAGTATCTTCAGGATGCCGGTTATGACTGCCTCAACTGCGACAACGGCACATACGACGCATGGTACTGGGCTCACCCGCCCATCTACATGCCCGAGAACTGCAACCTCGAGGATGTTGAATACATCAAGCAGTTCTGCGACATTCCCGTTATCTGCGCCGGCCGCCTCGATCCGAGAGTTGCCGCGGACGCGATAAAGGAAGGCAAGCTTGACGGCGCAGGATTCGCGCGTCAGTTCCTCGCCGATCAGGAGTGGGTCACGAAGATGATGAATGACGAGGAGGATGACATCCGTCCCTGCATTCTCTGCCACAACGGCTGCTTCAACATGTGCCACTACAAGGGCGTGCCCAACGACCAGGAGCTTTCCGACAGCCTGCATCTTTCCCGCTGCGCTATCAACGCCGAGACGATGCAGTGGAACAAGCACTACATAAAGAAGACCAACTCGCCCAAAACCGTCCACATCGTCGGCGGCGGCATCGGCGGCATGGAGGCTGCCCGCGTGCTCAAGCTCCGCGGACACAATCCGATAATCCACGAGAAGAGCGACGTACTCGGCGGAACATTCATCCCCGCGAGCGCAGAGTCATACAAGGGCAAGCTCCGCGACCTGCTTGACTGGTACAGACGCCAGATGACGAAGCTCGGCATCGAAGTCAGACTCAACGACGAGATAAAGGATATCGCGGCGTTCGGCAGCGATCCCGTCATCATTGCGACCGGATCGACCCCGAGACTCCTCAGAAGAGTCCCCGGCTACGAGAAGATGATCGAGGGCTGCGACTACCTCAACGGCGCAGAAGTCGGCAATACAGTCGCTGTCATCGGCGGCGGACTGACCGGATGCGAAATAGCCTACGAGCTCGCTCTCCATGGCAAGAATCCGATCATTGTCGAGATGAAGGACGACCTTATCAGCCAGACCGGCGTCTGCCTTGCAAACTCCTCTTATCTCAGAGAGTGGTTCGCCCTGCACAAGACTCCCGTCTATCTTGAGACGACCCTCAAGGAAGTCAAGGACGGCTCCATCGTCTGCACCGGCAAGGACGGCAAGGACATCAACATCGACTGTGACTCCGTCATCAGCTGCGCGGGCTATATCCCCGCTCCGCTTGCCGAGAAGTCCGGCAACGTCCACCTCGTCGGCGACTGCCTTGCAATAGGCAACCTCCGCTCCGTCGTGTGGCGCGCATATGATGTTGCGATGAAGATCTGAGTTAAACAACAAACAGCAAAGCTGCAATTCACGGTTTTATCCATGGATTGCAGCTTTCTTTTTATATCACATTTGTTTATCAGCCCACGCAGGCGATAAGATCCCTGACTGTCTTGGCGGTGAGTATCGCCCTCTCGGGAATCTTCACCCCGAAGGTGTTTTCCATATCCGACGCGACGCTCATAAGGTCGAGCGAACTCAGACCGATATCGGTTCTGAGGTTCGCCTGCTCGGTAATTTCGGCAGGGTCGATATAGACATATTCGCAGATTATTTCGGCAATCTTTTCAAGCATAACTGTCTCTCCTTTTTAAGATTAAAGTATATCGAGTATCTCGCCGAGCGTCCTGTCAGGGTTCTCCGCGCCGAGAAGCAGGGCTCGAACGGTCTTTTCATGCAGGGCTTTTATATGCTCAGAGGTTATCATATTCGTGCGGTGCATATACGAAAATTTGAAGCAGCCGCTGTGCGCGTCGTACATTGCGAAGCTGTAGAGCGGCATGATGTATCTGCCGAGGCTGTAACCCGTGAACTCATAGTCCCAGCCGTTCATCGTGTCTTTGCTGAGCGGGAACCACGAGAACATCATCGAGGACGACGCGGCTATCGGGCTGTAATCAAACAGTTTTCTCACAAGCTCGCGGCACTCGAGATAGGGGTAGTCCATATGCCTGAACAGTGTCATCTGAAGCTCCGCCATCTTATCGAGCGCCTCGCTGAATGTCAGAGTCTCGGGCAGGACTATTCTCCACGGGAGGGGCTCGGCAAGCGTGCCGCCCGAGCGCTTCTCGCTGAGGGTTCTGCGGCGGGTGCAGAGGGTGACGAAATAAGAATCGTTCGTTCTGTAGTTTATCTTCGAGATATGCAGGCGCATTGCAAGCTGGACAAGGCACTCGGGGCTGACGCCGCTCGACTGAATGAACGCGAGTATCTTGTCGCTGTCCTCTTTCGAGACATCGTATTTTGCAAGCTCTGCCTTGTCGTGTATCGGGTCGAAGCAGGACGGTGCTCTGAGGGACGGATCGTGCTTTCTTTTGCGCTCTTTTTCGAGCAACTCGGGGCCGTGAACTCCGGCATAGAGCGGATCGCCGTCCTTGAGGAAAAACTGAGTATAGAACTCCTCTTCCTCTTTCATCTTCTTTTCGTCCGCGACTATGGCGAGCTCTTTTCTTATCGTCTTTTTGTATTCGCCGAGCGGACGCGGCATGGGCTTGCCGTTTTTCAGGTGGTCATATACTCCGAGCAAATCGGAGAAGAACACAAAGACCGCCGCGGCATCCATGCACAGATGGGTGATGTTGATATATATTCCGTACCCGCCGTCGAACGAGCGGAAGAATATAATGCGGAAATCCTCGCCTTTCAAATGGCGTATGGGTCTGCGCGCGTCAGCGGTGAGATACGCCTGCTGTTCCTCTTCTGTCGAAAAGGTCACGACCGGCACATCGTCAACAACATATTTGTCGAGGAAATACTGATAGAACTCCCCGTGTTCTTTATAAAAGCGCAGCCTCATGCAGTCGTTGCGCTCTATCTCTATATTCAGCGCTTTTTTGAGCACATCGAAATCTATCGGCGTGTGCGTGACTATCGACATGGGTATCTGAATGACCTGCTTGTGAAAGAAGCTGTATTTGAGCATGAAGTTTATCATCTTCTGCGAGGGGATGAGCTCAAATACCTCTGTTCCTGCCTTCGGTTTCATTTTTCTCTCCTTCTCAGCCCACAACGGTTTCTTTTCTCTTTATTTTGCCGCTCGAGGTCTTTTCAAAAGGCTCATCGCGGAATCTCAGCTCCGAGACAAAATGCGAGGTCTTTGCGCCCGCATTTATCTCGTCCATGCGGCGCTCTATCTCGGCGGGGATATCCTCTATTTTCTCCTGCTTCGCGTGCTCGAAATCGGGATATATCTCGGCGACAATACGGTCGTTTTCGCCGTAAACCACGACCTCGTCAACTATATTCAATTTTTTGAACTTCTTCTCTATCGCCTCGGGAGAGACGTTTTCGCCGCTCGAAAGGATTATCAGATTCTTGACTCTGCCGGTGATGAACAGCTGTCTATCCTCGGTGACATAGCCGATGTCGCCCGTCCTGAACCAGCCGTCCTCGGTGAACATCTGCGCCGTCTCCTCGGGCATTTTATAATAGCCGAGCATAATCGTCGGAGTCTTTATCTGGATCTCGCCGTTTTCGGTGCGGACATCGCAGATATTTATAACCCTGCCGACGGACTCGGTAGAAACGCCTCTGTCTGGCACGGAAATGCGGCAGCCGACCTCGGTCATGCCGTAGCCCTGGCGGAGCATTATGCCGAGCTTGTCATATTCCTCGACGAGCAGCGGATCGAGATATGCGCCGCCCGAAACTATCCAGTTGAGGTTCTTGCCGAGCACGATTTTTGCCGCCTCGGCGGGAGTGATATCCGGATTTTTCGCCGCGGTTATCTTTATGCGCTGGAGCAGATGCTGAGCTATCATCGGAACGACGCGCATGGCGTTGGGCTCAAAGCGCTGAAGATTCGGGACGATATCGCTGAGATTGCCGTTGAGGCAAACCTGAACGCCGTCGCACAGGTTTTTCAGATAGTCGCCCGAGAAGCAGTAGATATGGTGCATCGGGAGCACCGAGAGGGTCGAGGTACGCTCGCTGAAAATATTAATATATTCTTTGTACATGATGTTGCCAACGAGGGCGTTGGTCGAGAGCATAACGCCTTTTTTGACCCCGGTCGTGCCGGAGGTGAATATTATGACCGCGCACTTGTCGGGATCGACTTCGTAGTCGGAGAGAGACGCGTATTCGCTCGCCGCCGAATATTTTTCATAGATACCGGCGAAGAAGTTCTCGTCCGAGAGGTCGACCGCATGCTTTATCTTCGGGCAGTTTGCCATGACCTCGCCGACATTCTCGGAAAATGTGCTGTCATAAAGCACCATGTCGATATCCGCGCGGTCAAAAAGCTCCGACGCTTCTTTAGCGGATATATCGGGCGCAAACGGTACAACGACGCTGCCACTCATGAGTATTCCGGTGATACAGGTTATGTACTCGTAGTTCGTCTTGCTGACAACGGCGACATGCATACCCTCTTTCGATATGCTTCTGATCCAGCGGCAGACCGCTTCGCTGTCCGTTTTGACGCGGACATAGCTGCGCTCTTCGACCGCGCCGTTTCGCACGAATTTTATGAATATCTCTTCTCCATACTTCTCCGCCGAAGCGCATAACAGCTGTCTGACGCTCGGCGTTGCATTTTTCTTTTCCATTTCTCCTCCGTGATGTTCCGTCATTTTGGCTCCGCCCCGCGCGGAATATATTTTCCGCTACAAAAGGGTATAAGCCTAGATGAATTTAATTTATAACAGTGCATAAGCAAAGTCAATATAAGGCGCGGTTAAGTTTGGTTAAAAAAAGTTAAATTTGTATTGCATTTATAAAGTTTAAATAAACGCCAAAAATGCAAAAAGCCGAAAGTGCTTATATATCAAGGCTTCCGGAGATAAAAAAGGCTGTTCCGAAACGGAACAGCCTGAAAATACGATGTTATATTCTGTTTATTTTTCGGCCTTTTTCGAGCGCAGGGCGAGCAGGATAATATGAAATATCAGCTCAGCCGCGGGGATTGCAAAAAGGATAGCAAAATAGAGCGTGTTATTCGTTTTGAACGGCGCTGCGATGCCGAAGCTCGGCGGGAGAAACGCCATCATGAAAAGATAGGATACGCTCATCCAGTCGCTGTAAGCAAAATACATCAGCAGAGCAAATATCGAACACACGAGCGAAATCGACCAAAACACAATTCCGACAACAAGCGGCCGCTTGTTCATACGCTTATATAGAACATAGACAAACGCCGCGAGAAGGAACAAACCCGCCGTTGCAAAACCCGGCTTTCTGCTGCCGAAGCTGTCCGTCATATGCGCAAAATTGAAAACAACGCAGAGCACATAGGTTATCACAAGAATTATCGTCAGTATCACACTTTTGGGGTTGACCTTTTTCTTCATGGTGACGCTCCTTTTTACCGATATTTACAAAATAACTTTACAATATCTGGAGCGTTTTGTCAACACCGTTTTACTCGATTTTCAGCACATTTTCTATTGTTATTTTTCCTGCGTCGCGCAGGTTTTCAAGCTGTTTTAGCGCCTCGGTGCACGCCTGACGCAGAGCCTCGTCATCGCCTGAGTCGAGATATTCCCTGAGACTATTTATGTTTATCTCGATCTCATCCATCGAGCGGTGGACGAGCAGAATGTGCAGAATCTTTTTTGAATCTCTCCATTCGCTCTCGGCTTTATCAAGCGCCTGTTTCTCTCCCTCCCCGGCATCGACGGCGGCGAGCAGGGATTTGAGATCCGTTATCAGCTCACCGGTCTTTTTTGAAAATATGAACTGCGCGCCGATGCTCATAGTCAGAGTCAGGGCGAGCAGAACAAGTGCCGTCGCAAAGCGTTTCATACTTTTTTCTCCTTTTCGACTATAACAGCGTTTTTGTCGCGGTCAACGGTCATTATCAGCACATCTTCGACCGTCAGCCCCTTTGCCCTGAGCAGGCGTTTGAGTTCTCTGTCGTTCATGCTGCAGTCGTCGTAGTGCTCACGTATCACTTTTCCGTCGCTGACGACAAGGCACGGCATGCCGGGATCTGGCAGCGAGAGCTGCAAAGTCTTTGCGGTCAGCGCATTTTCATCGGGCTTGAGCATGACCGAGAGCTTGCCGTTCGTCTCAAGCACGGCATAGCCGACTGTCGAGATATCAAAAACATCCTTTTGCCGCAGCGCCGTCAGAAGATCGTCAACGGTATAGCGCAGGCGCTTTATCTCTTTTTGATCGATCTTGCCGTCGCGTATGACTGTCACAGCGTTGCCCTCGAGCAACCTGCGTGCGCCGCGGCTCTTCATGGAAATGACCGAGCTGATTATCTCGAACGCCACGAGCAGAAGCACCGCGACGACGGAATTGAGCAGCGGGATATCCGTATCCTGCATAGGTATAGCCGCGATTTCGGAGAGCAGAATAGTTATAACAAGTTCAGACGGCTGAAGCTCGCCTATTTGCCTTTTTCCCATTATTCTGACCGCCGCAGTCGCCAGAACATATAATATAAAAATCCTCAGTATCGTCAGAACCATTTTTCTACCTCCGTAAATGCTATATACAGTAGTTTTTCTTGTATTTGCATCTTTATCCGATTGACCGAAAAAAGATTTATGTGTATAATATGTGTGCAGTAAAATCGGAAGTGATTTGATATAATATGAAAAAATATATAATTGGTATAGACATCGGCGGAACAAAGTGCGCCGTTCTGCTCGGCAGAGCGCAGGGAGACGCCGACGATATTATTATAGACAAGCTCCGCTTTGAAACGCGGGTCGGGCGCGGCTGGCGCGCCGTGACGGAGGAGCTGCTCGACAATGTTGAAGAGATAATAAAAAAGAACGCCCTCTCCCCCGAAGATATTCTCTGCGCGGGGATAAGCTGCGGCGGTCCGCTCGACAGCAGGCGCGGAGTTATTCTTGCGCCGCCGAATCTCCCCGACTGGGAGTGCGTGCCGATAGTTGACATGGTTGAAGAGCGGTTCGGGTTCGACGCGTATTTACAAAACGACGCGAACGCCTGCGCGCTCGCCGAATGGAAGTTCGGCGCAGGAAAGGGACTTCGCAACATGATATTTTTAACGTTCGGCACGGGCATGGGCGCGGGACTGATACTCGACGGCAAATTGTACAGCGGCACAAACGACATGGCGGGCGAAGTCGGGCACATGAGAATCGCCGCGGACGGCCCCATAGGCTACGGCAAGCGCGGCTCGTTCGAGGGCTTTTGCAGCGGCGGCGGAATAGGCCGCCTCGCGCAGGAGATGGCGAGAAAGACGCTCGAAAGCGGCGGGAGCACTCTGATGTGCAAAACCGCCGAGGATATTGAAAATATAACGGCAAAATCCGCCGCCGAAGCCGCAGAGAACGGCGACGAGACGGCGAAAGAAGTATACAGAATATGCGGAGAAAAGCTCGGCGAGGGGCTTGCGATACTCGCCGATATACTCGACCCGCAGGCTATAATAATCGGAAGCATCTTCGCCCGCTCCGGGCATCTTCTGAAAGACAGCATGGAAAAGGCACTGCACCGTGAGGCTCTGAGCCAGACTGCCGGATGCAGGATAATCCCCGCGGGACTCGGCGAGAAGATAGGCGACCTCGCGTCGCTCGGAATCGCGCTCGATGCCGCAGCAAACGGAGGAAAAGCATGAACAGGGAAAAGGAAATTTTTGAAGAGCTCTTTGTCCGCTACCCCGCTCTTGAGGGGATAAGAGAAGATATCAAGAGCGCCTATGATGTTATCTGCGCCTGCTTCGACCGCGGCGGCAAGCTGCTCATCTGCGGCAACGGCGGAAGCGCAGCGGACGCGCAGCACATAGTCGGCGAGCTGATGAAAGGCTTTCTGCTCAAGAGAGAACTGACCGACGAGCAGAGACAGGCTTTTTTGGAAATAAAGGACGGCGAATATCTTGCGAACCATCTTCAGGGCGCGCTGCCCGCAGTTGCGCTGAGTGCACATGAGGGGCTAAACACAGCATTTGCAAACGACATAGCCGCCGATATGATATTTGCTCAGCAGGTCTGGGCATACGCATCGTCGAGCCCAGACGCGCTCATTGCGCTGAGCACCTCCGGCAACTCTGCGAATGTTGTCAACGCAGTGAAAGTCGCCAACGCCATGGGGATCGAGAGCATCGGCATAACCGGAGAAAAAATGAGCCTCATGAGCGAGATGTGCACGGTCTGCCTGCGCCTGCCGGAGACCGAGACGTTCAAAGTCCAGGAGCTGACTCTGCCCGTCTATCACGCCCTGTGCGCGATGGCGGAAGCGACATATTTCAACAAGTAATTTATTTTGAAAGGACATAAATAAATGGCAAATTCTATTCCGAGAGCGGAGCATCCGAATCCGCAGTTTGAAAGAGAAAGCTGGCTCAACCTCAACGGAGAATGGGAGTTCGAAATTGACAACAGCGTCAGCGGCAGAGAGCGCGGACTCCAGAATGCGGAGCATCTGAGCTCAAAGATCATAGTCCCGTTCTGCCCCGAGAGCCGTCTTTCCGGCGTTGAGAACACCGATTTCATGAACTGCGTGTGGTACAGACGCGACATCGAAATCAGCGAAAGCGAGCTTGAGGGCATAGTCATACTGCACTTCGGCGCGGTCGACTATGACGCAACAATCTACATAAACGGCAAAGAGGCAATGCACCACAAGGGCGGCTATGTCTCGTTTGCCGGGGACATCACGAAGTTCCTCAAAGCCGGCAAAAACTCAATAGCGGTCGAAGCGCGCGACGATGTGAGAAATCCGCTCATTCCGCGCGGCAAACAGAGCGAGCGCCTTCATTCGCACGACTGCGACTACACCCGCACGACGGGTATCTGGCAGACTGTCTGGGTAGAATTCGTGCCGAAGAGCTACATAAAGAGCATCAAGCTCTTCCCGAATCCCGAGAGCTCTTCCGTCGCTTTTTCATGCGAGCTCTGCGGCAGCGGCGAGCTCGGAATAGATGTTCTCTACGAGGGCAAACTGGTCGGCAGATACGACTGCAAAAATGCGGCAGGCTGCGTCAGCGGCGACCTGAAGCTCATTGAAAAACACCTGTGGGAGGTCGGCTGCGGCAGACTCTATGATCTTGTTATCACCTTCGGTGGCGACACCGTCAAGAGCTATTTCGGTCTGCGCGATGTCCGCCTTGACGGATTCAAATATCTCATCAACGGCGAGTCTGTTTTCCAGCGTCTTGTGCTCGACCAGGGCTTCTACCGCGACGGAATATACACCGCTCCCGATGACAGCGACATGATAAAAGATATAGAAATATCCCTTGCCGCCGGCTTCAACGGGGCGCGACTGCATCAAAAGGTGTTCGAGCAGAGATTCCTCTATCACTGCGACCGCATGGGCTATTTGGTCTGGGGCGAATATCCGAACTGGGGACTTGACTATTCTGCGCCCGACGCGATTTACGGAATTCTGCCCGAATGGTGCGAGGAAGTGGAGCGCGACTTCAATCACCCATCGATAATCGGCTGGTGCCCGTTCAATGAAACCTGGGACTACGACGGAAGACAGCAGAGAGACGAGCTGCTCGAAACGGTTTACAAAATCACAAAACAGCTCGACAGCACCCGCCCGTGCATCGACACAAGCGGAAATTTCCATGTTATGAGCGATATCTTCGACGTTCACGACTATGAGCAGGATCCGAAGATATTCAAAGAAAATTACGATAAGCTCGTCTCGGACGGCACTCTGTTTGACAGGCACGACAGCCGCCAGAAATACGCGGGCGAGCCCACCTTCGTCAGCGAATACGGCGGCATAAAGTGGGTCGTCGGCGAGCAGGACGAAAATGCCTGGGGCTACGGCAACGCGCCAAGGACAGAGAATGAGTTTATCGAGAGATACAGAGGGCTCACCGAAGCCCTGCTCGGCAACGAGCTGATGTTCGGCTTCTGCTACACGCAGCTCTACGACATAGAGCAGGAGCAAAACGGACTTTACACTTACGACCGCGAGCCGAAGTTCGATATGACCGTGTTTCACGGAATAAACAGCGCAAAGGCCGCGATCGAAGAATAAGAAATAGGAGATAATAACAGTCAAATGTCAAATTCGACCCGCTCGGGTTTCTACAAAAAAATGTTTTCTTTGGCGATACCCATCGCCCTCCAGCAGCTGCTGACCTCATGCGCTCAGCTCGTCGATACCGCAATGACCGTGGGACTCGGCAACGTCAGCACGGCGGCGATAGGTGTCGCGGGACGCTGGGGCTTTCTTTTGAACCTCGCCCTGTTCGGAATAAGCTCCGGCGCGGCGACAATGACGGCGCAGTTCTGGGGCATAAACGACAGACGGAGCATCCGCCGCAGCTACGGCATAGGGCTCATACTCGCGCTTGCCGTGGGTGCATTATACACTGTATCGGTGCTCGCAATCCCGGAGCAGATGATGCGCGTTTTCACCTCCGAGGAGGAGGTCATAGCCGCCGGAGTGCAGTATTTGCAGGCCGTTGCGCCCTACGGAATTTTTGTCGCCATCTCGCTTGTCACGAGCACCGTCATGCGCTCGACCGAGGACGTTCACACGCCGCTTGTCTGCTCGATAGCGTCCGTTGCGACAAACACCGTACTCAACTACATTCTCATATACGGCAAGCTGGGCTTCCCCGCGCTGAAGCTTCGCGGTGCGGCGATAGCGACGGCCATAGCCATGGTCGTTCAGGCGGTGCTGCTCTTTGTGATAGGCAACGCGAAAAAGAATATCATCCATGCGCCGATCGGCGAATTTTTCAAGAAGGATATTGAATTTTTCAAGAAGTTCCTGCGTGTCTGTGTCCCGATAATGCTCAATGAGCTGCTCTGGGGAGTGGGCACCAATGTCTATGCCATGGTTTATGCGCGTCAGGGCAGCGAAAACTACGCCGCATATACGATATTCAGCTCGATAGAGCAGATAGCCTTCGTCTTCTTCGTCGGCATTTGCCACGCCTGCTCGATAATGACAGGCAAGGCGATCGGCGCCGGCAAGGCGGATGAGGCCTACTCCATGGGCAAGCGGTTCATAAAGCTCGTTCCCCTGCTCGGAGTGCTGACGGGAGTCGCCATGATATTCCTGCGCAATCCGCTGCTGCGGATACTGCCCATTGAGACGGAGGGCGCCCGGCAGATGACGTCGACGCTCCTGCTCATCTACTCGCTGTGGATAGGAGTCAGAAACATCTCGTATGTCTGCGTGGTCGGCATATTCAGAGCCGGCGGAGACACGAAAATAGGAATGTTCCTCGACATAGGCGCGCTGTTTTTATTTAGTATACCGATAGTGACCACGCTCGGATTTTTGACAGACGTTCCGTTCTATGTGCTGATAATTGCGATGTATATCGCGGAGGACACGCCGAAATCCTTACTCTGCCTGATAAGATTCAAGAGCCGAAAATGGATAAAGCAGCTAACCGCCGCGGACTCCGCGCCGCCGGTTCTCGGAGAGGACCCGGAGATAGAGATAGAAGAAGCGGACGAGCTGAAAAATTATCGGCAGTAAAATATAATCATAAAAGTAAGCGACCCCGCCGGGTAAAGTCAACCGGCGGGGTCATCTATTTGGGGGAAAATAGAGGTGGAGGTATCGTATTATATTTCGGTCTGCACGCCGATGAACAGCGGCAGATTCGTTTCGGTGTCCACTATCATATAGACAAACGGACGGTTGAGGCAAACGGGATTTATCGCCGGCATGCTCATTTTGCTGATGCCGACAAGCGTCGCCGCGGCGGCACGCGTGCCCTCCTGATCGACTTCGATAAAAGTCTTGTGCATCACGGTGCCGATATAAGCGCCGTCGTTTTTGTCTATGAGCGAAGAAAAGTCGGCAGATTTGCGGTCAAACGCATCTTCTATGCCCATCTTTTTGAGCGTGTCGATAAGTTGCGTGCTGTACTCCGCCTTGAACTTTGGCATTTTCACATCGACTTCTTCGTTTTTCTTGGCGGACGAGAATATTTTCATCAGCTTTTCGCCGCTGAGAGAGGCTATATAGTCATCGATATTCACATCTTCGTTCGGCAGGAGTGCCGCGAAAGCGAAGCGGCCGTTCTTATAGGGCTTCATGAATCCGACCGCGTCACTGTCCGAAAGATATACACTTTCGGTCGAACACATAAATTCGGTTTTCTTCGATTTGCCGGAATATGAATTGAACTCAAGCTTTTCAATATCGTCGTTTGTGTACGGAGTCTCCCACTTTGCTTCAAACGCAACGGCGTTTATGAGCATCATAACGGCGTCTCTATCGGCATTTTCGATTATCTTCGGTATCATGCCGTCAGTGTTTTTCTTAACCCATGAGTTGATGCTCTCTACGGTTTTCGGGTCGCTCAGGGGCGCTGAGAAAAGCTGCGCCGAGTAGCTGTCCACCGCCTTTTGCAGGAAAGCCCGCTTTGCCTCTGCGCTGCTGTCCGTCCAGACGGAATTTGCGATTTTCAGCTCGTCGCTCTCGGTCAGAAAGTCGCAGTAGGCGCGCATATAGGCATTGAGCGTGTCGCGGTCAAGTCCGCCGAGAGCCTGCTCAAGCTGGGCGAGCGTATTGCCCTGAGCGCCGTTTTGCACCAGCGCGAGCGCGGTAAGCACGGACAGCGGCGACACGAGCGTCGTCTTGCCCTTTGAATAGTTATCTTTGAAAAGCTCTGCCGCAAACGATGAGGCGGCGGCTTTAAATTCGTCGTCGGGGGCTTTTGAGGCGGATTCGTTCTTCGAAATCCCCTCGGTCAGGTCGCGTACAGCGCCGCTTTTCACGCCCTTGTTATGAACTTTTCCCACGGTCTTTCCACAGCCGGAAAACGGTAAAATACAGGCGGCAAGCGACAGAACGCTCATGAAAACAGCCAGCATTTTCTTGACTTTCACGGGCGCACCTCCTTAAATATCCGTCTGCGCGCCGATAAAGAGCGGCAGATTGGTCTGGGTATCTATTATCGCATAAACAAACGGTCTTGTGAGCCTTACTTCCTTCGGCTGTTCGACAGGCATTGCTGCGCTCTTTTCTGAGATAACGGCAGTCACCGCTCCTGCGCGTGTGCCCTTTTCGGCGACCTCGATATAGGTCTTGTGGATAACCTCGCCGATAAATATGTTGCCGTTCGAGTTGTCCGCTATGGACGAGAAGTTCGCTTTGTTCTCGTCAAACGCGGTACCCATGCCCATTTTCTTGAGAGTGTTGACGAGCGAGTTGCTGTATTCGCACTTGAACTTCGGCATCTGCGTGTTGACCTGGGTATTCTTCCTCGAATTCAGCGCACCGAGAAATCCCTTTCCCGTCAGCGAGGCGATATAGCTGTCGATGCTTGTGCCCTCGTTCGGCAAAAGCGCGACAAAGGCAAACTTGCCGCCCTTATAATATTTGACAAAGCCCGTGGCATTCGCGGTCTCGATATATTCGAGCTCCTGAGAATACATATATTCCGCCTTGACGAGATTGCCCTTGGCATTTTTGAACGTGCCCTCGCGCACGCAGTTGTCGGTATAGGGGTCATCCCACTCCGCCTCGAGGCAGAGCGCGTTCATAAGCACCATAACCGTGAGGGGGTCAAACTGATCCGCGAGCTTCTTTATCATGCCGTTCGTGTTCTTGCTGACCCACGAGTTTATCTCTTTTACGGTTCTCGTGCTCGTAAAGTCCGCTTTATACGCCTGAGCGGAATAGAAATCCGCATTTTTCTGGAGAAACGCCCTCTTGACATCGAGCTTGCTGTCGACCCATATGGAATTGGCGCATTTGAGCGCGCTGTCCTTGCCGGTGAGCTCGGCGAGATATGCGTTCATATAGGCGTTCAGAACATCGCGGTCAAGCCCGCCGAGAACCTTTTGCATCTCGGAGAGGGTCTTGCCCTCTGCGCCGTTTTGCGTCATGGCGAGCGCGGTGAGCACGGAGAGAGGCGAAACGAGGGTGTTCTTGCCGGACTTGTATTCATCCTTGAAAAGATCAAGCGCAAACGACGCGGCGACATTCGCAAAGCGGCTGTCCGGCTTTTTGGATGCGCCCTTGCCCTTGGTTATGCCCTGCATGAGATCCTGCGCGGCGGCGCCTTTATTGCCCTTGTCAGTCGCGGTGATAGAAGTATCGCCGTCCTTTGTCGGCGTGACGGTGGTGTCATCTGTAGTCTGCGATGTCCGCGATGTTCCGGAATCCGGCTTTTTTACGCACGCCGCAAGAGGCAGCATAACTGCGGCACAGAGCAAAAGAGCCACCAATTTTTTGAGCTTCATTTATTTCCTCCCCTTTCGTTTTAAGTGTCCGTGAGGACAATGTTTGTGAAATGCTTGTTATATACGGTCAAAATCATATGGCATCCGGTTTCCCGTTCGCTCTCCGACTTTTTGAGCGAGACGGTGAGCGTACCGTTTGAACTTGCAGCGCAGTCCGCCAAATCATATTCGCAGTCCGCGGTTATTATCACAACGGTGTTGTTTTTTAAATATTCATCGTCTCTGCCCGAAAGCTCAGATTTCAGTTCTTCGCTCAATATTCCGTATTTCTCCTGCACTGCGAGATATTCCGCGAGCTTTTCTCGGTTGCTTATTACTATCGCATCGGGCGTGCCGTTGCTTTTTTCTCCCTTCTTGTCGGGGAAAGCCCTGAAATCATAGCTGAGGCGGTTGAAGTCACCTTTTTTGTCGCCGTCAACCGTTGTCACGGCCGCCCCATGATTTTCGGTCGGCACAACACTCGAACCGGATTTAACAGAACCGCTTGAAATATCTGTCGCGATATCGGGCTGCTGATAACATTCCTGATCCTCACTCGTCAGCGGCGCGGACTTGTATCCCTCTGGGATGCCCTCGGTCTGAACATAATTCTCGGCATTTATCGGCTGCTCGGCGGGCATGGCGTCTTTCATAGAGAACGATGTTGAATGATAAACTGCTGCGGTGGCGGCAGTCAGTGCAATAACAAAGCACGGCACGGCGGTCATTATCACGCGGTTGCGTTTTTTTATTCTTGCGCGTTCCTTTGAAGCGCGCGCATAAACTTCATTTTTGAATTCCTTATCGGTCTTCATAGCAAAAGCCCTCCTTTTCAAGCTCGGTTTTAAGCGCCTGCTTCGCCCTGTAGAGGAGATTAGCAAGCTGCTTTTTGCTTTTGCCCATAATTTTTGCCGCACCGTCGCCGTCCACTTCCTCAAAATAGACAAGATACAGCACAGTTCTGTAATCATTGTTGAGCCTATCCATACACTCGCGCACAGTTTTCGCGTCCTCGCCCCTGTAAAAAGAGTCTATCGCGCTCTCGTCCCAAATCTCTTCTCCCTCGTCAGACACGGTGCGCTTTTTGCGGAGAAAATCTATCGCTTTGTGCCGCGCGACGGAATATATGTAGGTTTTGAACGAGCTTTTGAAGCGAAAACGCCCCGGATGCACGAGAATTTCGACAAAGGTATCCATAGCTATGTCCTGCGCCTCTTCAGCGGAGCGGACATAACCTTTGATGAAAAATATCAGTCTGTCTCGATAGGCGTCCATGAGTTCATCAAACGCACTTTGATCGCCTTCGATAAAACGGCGGTAGCTACTCTCACCGTTGTCCATCGGATCAATCCTTTCAGGGCGGCGTCCCGCCTTTCACTTATACTGTCGCAGAAGTCTGCAGATTTTCTCACCTGTTTTGGAAAAAATTTTAAAAAAGCGCGGAGGTGCAAGAAAAGCCTCCGCGCTTTGTTTATTCAGTTGACTCCGGGCGCAATGAAGCCCTCGCCGAGAATTTCGCCCGCCTCGGTGATGATTATAAACGTATCGGTATCTATCTGCCTGATTATCTTCGTCAGCTGGGGCACCTCGTTTTTCTTCACGGCGCAGACGACCATATTCTTCTCCTTGCCAGTATAGCCGCCCTTGACCGGCAGAATGCTGACTCCCCTGCCCATCTTTGAAGTTATCGCATCGGATATCTCCTGCGCGTGCTCAGTCACGGCGAGCAGCAGCTTGCCGCTGCCGGTGCCGTAGAGAATATAATCGAGCAGGCGGGAATTGACGAAAATAACTATGACCGCATACATCGCCGACTCGACCGAGCGGAACACAACGGCGCCGAGGATAACTATTATCGCATCGGCAGCCATAATAACCTTGCCTATCTGAATGTGCGGGAACGCCTTGTGGACGAGACGGCCGACGATATCGGTGCCGCCCGTAGTCGCGCCGCGCATGAAAACTATTGCAAGCCCCGCGCCTGTGCAGACGCCGCAGAATATTGCCGCTAAAATCTTGTCGCCGGTATAGGTCGGTAAGAATTTGCTGAAAAGATCGAGCGTGGCAGAGAGAATCACCGTCACCCACATCGTCTTTGCAACGAAGCGCCAGCCGATGAAAATAAAGGCTAAGATCATCAGCGGAACATTGAGCAGAAAGTTCGCCGTGCCGAGCGGAATGAATTCAAAAAGATGGTTGACTATTATCGCAAGACCCGTCGTGCCGCTCTGCGCGATGCTGTTGGGCAGAGCGAACGCCACAACGCCTATCGAATAGAGCGAACAGCCGACTATCCAGCAGATATTGTCTATTACCGCCCCTGCCACTTTCTGTCCCGTTGTTTTCGGCGCGGTGGAAAACCTTTTTTCAAGCCGCCTTTTGCGCCGCTCGTATGGGGTCAGTGCCTCTTTCTTTCTGCTTTTCCTGTTCATCACTTCACCTCGTCAGCCTTTTCGGCATTGGAAATATGTTCAAACAGTTCTTCAATCCTCTTATCCTGCCCGCTGAGATAGAGCCAGCCGAACAGCGCTTCGAGACCCGTTGCGCTGTGATATTCGGCGGAGCTTGCACTCTTTGGCACTCTGCCGGTATGTGCGTTTCTGCCGCGCCGATAGATATCGGCCTCGTGCTCGGTCAAAACAGGCGCTATGACCTGCGCAGCCCTCGCCTGAGCGGCGGCGCAGACCCGCTTCGCCGCGAGCGGATGCAGCTTGCCGACGGGGCGGTTCGCCTGCATGACGAGATTACCCCTGACGAGCAGGTCAAACACCGTATCGCCTATAAAAGCGAGAGTCAGCGGACTGAGCAAATCGGGATCAGTATTTTTCAGTTCTTCGCTTATTCCTATCAAATGAGAAGCCTCCGTTACGGCATATAGTCGAACTCGAGATCGTAAATTTCAACGGTGTCGCCCTGCTGGATGCCCATGCTTTCGAGCTTGTCAAGTATGCCGCTCGAATGCAGCACGCGCTGGAAATACTGAAGCGACTCATAGTCGTCCATATCGGTACGCTGAAGTATCTTGAGCAGCCACGGAGCCTCGACGATAAACACGCCGTCCTCCTCGCGCACGGTGAAGCCCGTATCTTTCTGCCGCTCGAACATCTCGACGGGTATCTCCTGCGCCTCATAGCGTTTTATCGGCGGCAAAGTCTTGAGCCGTTTGGCGACTGCGTTTATGACTTCGGCAGTGCCCTCCTGAATCGGCGCGCACATGGTATAGAACTCATAGCCGCGGGAAGTGAAATACTCGCGCAGGTGCTCAATCTGAGCGTCGTCTGCCATGTCTATTTTATTCGCCGCAACGATCTGCGGAAGCTTTGAAAGCTCAGGGTCGAACTTTTCGAGCTCTGCGTTTATCTTCTCAAAATCCTCTATCGGGTCTCTGCCCTCGCTGCCCGCCGCGTCGATTATGTGCAGGAGCATGCGGCAGCGCTCGACATGACGCAAAAATTCGTGGCCGAGACCGACGCCGTCGCTCGCGCCCTCGATGAGTCCGGGGATATCCGCGACAACAAAAGACTCGCCCTCACCCATGGTGACAACGCCGAGGACGGGAGTTATGGTTGTGAAATGATAGTCCGCGATTATGGGCTTTGCCTCGCTGACGACCGAGATAAATGTTGACTTGCCGACATTCGGGAAACCGAGCAGACCGACATCGGCGAGAAGCTTCAGCTCGAGAATGACCTCCCACTCCTCACCGGGAGTGCCGCTCTTTGCAAAGCGCGGGGTCTGGCGGGTCGGGGTCTTAAAATGGGTGTTGCCCCAGCCGCCGCGGCCGCCTTTTGCGGCAACGAACGAGGTCTTTTCGGACATATCCGCCATAACGGCGTTCGACTCCACCTCGCGGATTATCGTTCCGCGAGGAATCTTTATGACAAGATTCTCGCCGTTTTTGCCGCGCCTGCGTCCGCCGTCGCCGCGCTTTCCGTCGGGGGCGGTGTATTTTCTCTTGTAGCGGAAGTCCGCGAGGGTCGCGAGATTATCGTCAACCTCGAATATGATATCTCCGCCCTTGCCGCCGTCGCCGCCGTCGGGACCGCCGGACGCGACATATTTCTCGCGGTGGAAAGTCACCGCGCCGTCGCCGCCGTTTCCGGCTTTGATTTTGATTTTTGCAATATCTACAAACATAGAAGTTCCTTTACTTTTGTTTTCTTTTCGGGTTTATCTGCCCTCGCGCGCCGCCTTTATGTTTTCGACAAACTTGCGTGCGGTGTCGGTGATGCGCTGATAGTCGCCGGTCTTTGCTCCTGCGGTCAGCGAGCTGCCCGCGCCGACTGCGACTGCGCCCGCCTTAATCCAATCGGCGGCATTATCGACATCGACTCCGCCGGTCGGCATCATCTTCGCGTAGGGTATCGGTCCTCTTATAGCCTTGATTATCTTCGGGCCGAAGACATCGCCGGGGAATACTTTGAGTATATCCGCGCCCGCCTCCATGGCGGCGACAGCCTCTTTGACGGTCATTATGCCGGGCATGACGGCAACTCTGTAGCGGTTGCACATCTTCACGGTCTCGGGGTCAAAATAGGGGCTGACAACGAAGTTTGCGCCGGAGAGCATGGCTATTCTCGCGGTCGGCGCATCCATGACCGTGCCTGCGCCGAGAATCATCTGCTCGGGCGTGTAGCGCTTTGCAAGCTCCTCGATAACCTTATCGGCATGGGGAACGGTGAAAGTAAGCTCGATAGCCGCGACGCCGCCCTCGATGCACGCGTCGGCGATTCTGCTCGCCTGATCGGCACTCTCCGCTCTTACGACCGCAACGATGCCGCAGTCCTGTATTTTAGTCAGTATTTGTTCTTTGTCCATTTTTATCTTCCTCTCTTATCTCTGAACTCTTGCGCCTGCGCCGTTCATAACGGCCTCGACCTCGCGTTTGCTTGCCATTGAAGTGTCGCCCGGGGTGGTCATCGCCAACGCACCGTGCGCTATGCCGCAGTTGACTGCATACCGGGGATCGCCCTCGGTCATCAGACCGTAGATGAGACCTGATGCAAACGAATCGCCGCCGCCGACGCGGTCGAATATCTCGAGCGAATCGAGCTTCATGCCCTCATAGAGCTTGCCGTCCGCCCAGCAGATTGCGCTCCAGTCGTTGACCGTTGCGGTCTTGACGGTTCTGAGCGTTGTTGCAACGACCTTGAAATTCGGATATATTTTAACGGCGTTTTCGATCATCTTACAGTAGCCGTCAACATTGAGCTTCTTGAGTCCCGCATCGTTGCCCTCGACCTCAAGACCGAGGCAGGCGGTGAAATCCTCCTCGTTTCCTATCATGACATCGATATATTTGGCTATTTCGCGGTTGACCTGCTGCGCCTTCTCCTGACCGCCGATACCCTTCCAGAGCGACGGACGGTAGTTGAGGTCATAGGAGACGACGGTGCCGTATTCCTTCGCCTTTTTGACTGCGGCGATAACGGTCTGCGCGCTCGTCTCGGACAGAGCGGCAAAAATTCCGCCCGTGTGCAGCCAACGAACGCCGAGCTTGCCGAAGATATAGTCCCAATCAACATCCTCGGCTCTGAGCTGAGACGCCGCAGTATTGCCTCTGTCGGACACTCCAACGGCTCCGCGGATTCCGTAGCCGCGTTCGGTGAAGTTGAGTCCGTTTCGGACATTTCTGCCGATGCCGTCATAGCTCATCCATTTTATAAACGAGGTGTCGACTCCGCCCTGGAGAATGAAGTCCTCTATGAGCCTGCCGACCTCGTTATCCGCGAGGGCGGTTATGACTGCGGTGCGAAGTCCGAAGCAGCGGCGCAGTCCGCGCGCGACATTGTATTCTCCGCCGCCTTCCCAAGCGGTGAAAGATCGCGAATTCTTTATTCTGCCCGCGCCCGGATCGAGGCGGAGCATTATCTCGCCGAGAGATATTTCATCAAACATGCAATCCTCGGGTCTTTTGAGTTCAAGCTGCATAAATTATACTTCCTTTCCTGCCGGATATATTGATGCGGTATTCCCGCGTGGCTTTCATACATAGTTAGTATACGACGAAAACGCAATTTTTACAATAACAAACGCCAAAAAGAGCAGAAAAATCCCCCGGTTTGAAAAATTAAAACCGAGGGAAATCATAATTTTTTATTTTACGCGTCAACAGTTTGATATCATTCAAAAATCAGAAATTTCGGCGGAACTTTTCGAGCTGCAAATTCATGTTCTTTGAGCACGCGGAACAACTCATACTCACTCGCGAGAGCGGAAGCATTTATTCCGACAAGAACAAAATCCACATCTCTTTTGCTTTCCCTGACCTTGCCTCCAAAATAGTCGGATGCAATATATTCGGGATTATCGGTCAAATAGACAAAATCAAATTCATCGACCGGCATCAGACCGTTTTTTCGAACAGATTCGAGCCGCTCAGCAGTGGTCCAATGATACAAAATCTGCCCGACTTCGGGAACAAAAGCTCCGCCGAGGCAGACTTTCTCGGTCGGGTCCGCACCAAGCAGTCTGCGCACGGTGCTTCCACCAACGCAGTAGCACAAAAGCGTATAAAGAAAATCGCTCAGAGACTCCGAATCACGGCGTTCGCACAGCAAGCCGAACCTGAACGCCAGACATTTATTTATTGTGCCACCGGCAAGTCTGCTTCTGAGCTTATCTGCAACCTTTCTGATACGGGTATTTTCGCCATAATATCTTTGAGCATCTTCAAGGCTGACCCTGCGGTGTTTGTCCATTTCCGTTTTCCCCCGCGCAGCGTTATATCTTTTTATAAGTGAGCACGCTGAACTGCGCGCTGACGGTGAGTGAGCTCAATTTTTCGAGCTTCTCCCTGTCCTGCTGCGAGGTTTTGTAGCAATAGGGAGTCATATTGAAAAGGTCGGTTATATCCTTCCCGCTTTCGAGCGCAAAAGTATAGCATATCTTCTCTTCACCGACGAGGCGGAAGCCCTCGATATCATGCGGCGGAACTTCGTTCTCATACGGCGCGTCATACACGGCGCTTTTGAGCTCCCACAAATGCTTTTCAAGCGGTATTGCTTTGACGAATACACCGTCTTTTTTGAGCACGCGCGAAAACTCCTGCGGGCAGGCGGGCGCGAAGATATTTACTATCGCGTCGCATTCGCCGTCGCCCACGGGCAGCTTATATATGCTCGCCACGGCGCGTTCAACTTCGCAGTTTTTCGGCGCTTTTTCGAGCGCGTATTTTGAGATATCCACGCCGAGCACTTGCGGCTCAAGTCCCGATTCGCCGAGCCTGCTTTTAAAATACGAAGTGTACCAGCACTCACCGCAGCCCGCATCGAGCAGAGTACCGCCGCGCGGGAAATCCGCCGAAAGAGCTTCATAAACGGCCTCGCGCAAAGGCGTATAGAAGCCCTTCGAAAGGAAATCGCGCCGCGCGTTTATCATCAGGCGGTCGTCGCCGTGGCGCTTTGCGCCCGATGAGTTGCTCATCAGCAGATTCACATAGCCTTTTGCGGCGATATCAAAGGTGTGCCCTTGCGGACACACCCATATCTTTTCTTCTTTTTTCAGCTCCTGCGAGCATACGGGACAGCGAAAACTCATTTTACCTGTGCAAAGTCCTTTTCTGCGCCTTTGGGGGCAAACATCTCATTGACATTGTTCTTGCCCTTATGATGATAAGGCGCTATTTTAAGTATGATATAAAACGGCACTGCGCCGAGGGTATTGAAAACTATGTCGGTCATGGTGTCCATGAGAGCGAAACGCGCGGGATCTCTGGGCTTAAAGAAAGTTCTCGTATTGTTCGCAGCCTTTGCAAGTTCATACGACCAATGCTGAGAATCGCCGCCCGCTATCTGATCGAAGCTGAACTCGAAGAGCTCCCAGCAGGTGGAGATAAAGAACGAGAAGCCGAGAGCGCAGAGCAGGACTATCGGCAGATCGCACTGCTTCTTGTCGCGCTTCTGCATGGCGGTCGCGAGCTCATAGCCCATGAACACCGCCTCAGCTCCGCCGAGCAGGTGGAGTATCTTATCCCACATAAAGATGGAATAATAGAAGTTCAGGAACGCGCCGCCGAAGGATGCGAGCAGCAGTCCGACGGACGCGACGGTCTGGCAATAGGACGGGAGCTGGCGCAGGCAGTTTTTCTCGGGCAGAGCCTGGATTATCTCCCAAGCGAACATTCCGACGAGATTTGCAAACAGCTGAAGCGCCATCTGCGTCTTCGGCAGATCCGAGGGCGGGTTGGTAAACAGAAGGCTCACCATCGCGCCGATCATGATAAGACGGAAAATCCACCAGACGATGAACTCCGACTTCTTCGCGCTCGACATAAGCCGGCTGAAATAGTTTTTCACAAATTTTTCCTCTTTTCTTTGTTTTTTCCCTTAAACACACGAGCTAATTATAACATCTGTGAGCTTTATTTTATTCTCAATACGCAATATCGGTCTTTTTTGTATTATCCGACAAAAAGCGGGTGCTCAATTTGTATATTCATACAGTTTTCAGGCGAGGGATTTCAGCAGGCGGAAGAAAATATCTTTGAAAGTCAGCGCGCGCACGGCATCGGGCGAGACGATATTATACTCCCCTATCTTCTCGTCGCCGAGGCTCAGCACCACTTTACCGAGCACCTGCCCTTTCTCGACTGGCGCCTGAACGTCGACGCAGAGCTCGACATCGGTCTTTATCTTGCCCTCCTCGCCTTTTTTGACGAGCACGCTGGCGGCTTTCGGCAGAGACGGATGAATCGAATCGACAACGCCGCCTATAACAGCGACATCGGTTATCAGCGACGGGTCTATCTCGGGCGTGACGGTCGAATAGTTTGCAAAGCCCCAATTGAGCATTGCTTTTGCTCCGTTGAAGCGGTCGTCGCTCGTCTGGCTGCCCATGACAACGGCTATGAGATGCGTGTTGCCGCGCTTCGCGCTCGCGGAGACACAGCATCCTGCCTTCGCCGTTGTGCCGGTCTTGAGCCCGGTCGTGCCTTTGTAGAACCTGACCAACTTATTCGTGTTGACAAGCTCCGTTGCGCCGCCGCGCAGGGAGTCCATCCAGATAGTTGTGTAGTTCATTATGCGCTCGTGTTTCAACAGCTCGCGTGACATTATCGCGACATCCATCGCGGTGGTCAAATGGGTCGTTGTGGTGTCATCAAGACCTGTGCAGTTATCAAAATGTGTATTCTTCATGCCGAGCTGCCCGGCACGCTCGTTTATCATCGCGGTGAACGCCTCGTCGCTGCCTGCGAGCAGCTCGCCCAGAGCCGTGCAAGCGTCGTTCGCGCTGTAAACAGCAGTGGCCTTGAGCAGATCATCGACCGTCATCTGCTCGCCCTCTTTGAGCCATATCTGCGAGCCGCCTTTTGATGCGGCAGAGGCGGAGGCGGTTACGGTGTCGCTGAGCGATATCTTCCCGCTGTCGAGCGCCTCGGTCACGAGCAGAAGCGTCATTATTTTCGTAACGGAGGCTGGATAAAGTTTTTCATCGGCGTTCATGCTCATGAGCACCTTGCCGGAATCCACATCCATGAGCACCGCCGCTTTCGCCTTGACGGTAACCGGCATCGGCTCGTCGGCGAAGCTCACGCAGCAGCAAGAGAACATCAGCAGAAGAACAAGGGCGGCGCAGAGCACCGTTTTCAGCTTACGGTTCATAACATCATCTCCCGAAAATCAAAAGCGGATATAAAAACAGTATTAAAGATATATGCCGTTTATCTGCATCTTAGCCCCGCGGACTTGCACAAGAGGGCGAAATGCTGTATAATTTCACTGCAAAACTCAAAGGAAGGGCGGCTTTTGCCGCGGTGATGATATGAAGGTCGCATTCTGCACTCTCGGGTGCAAGGTCAATCAATATGAATCGCAGTCGATGGAGCAGGCGCTGATAAAGCGCGGCTTCGAATGTGTAGGGGCGAGCGAAGAGGCGGATGTCTACATAGTCAACTCCTGCACCGTAACCGCCGAGAGCGACCGCAAGACGAGGCAGAATGTACGCCACCTGCGAAAGCTGCATCCGGACGCCGTGATAGTGCTCACGGGCTGCATGCCGCAGGCGTTCCCCGAGGACGCGCGTCTGCTCACCCAGGCGGATATTGTCACCGGCAACCGCTCGAACAAGCAGATTCCCGATATGATCGATGAATTCTTCCGCACACGTGAGAGGATAGTGCGTATAGCTCAGCACGAAAACGGCGAAAAATTCTCCGGCGAGCTGATAAACGATTTTCGTGAGCGCACAAGGGCAACGGTCAAAATCGAGGACGGCTGCAACCGCTTCTGCTCCTACTGCGTCATTCCGTATGCGCGCGGGCGCGTGCGTTCGAAGCCGCTCGAAGACATAAGAGAAGAGATATCCTCGCTCGAAAAGAAAGGCTTTTCGGAGATAGTTCTCGTCGGCATAAACCTTTCGGCATACGGCACTGACTGTGGGGCGAGCATATGCGACGCGGTCGAGCTCGCTGCATCGTTCGATGGGATAAAGCGCGTGCGTCTCGGCTCTCTCGAGCCCGACCACATGACCCCGGATGTTACAAAAAGGCTGGCTGAATGTAAAAAGCTCTGCCCGCAGTTTCACATATCGCTCCAGAGCGGATGCGACAAGACACTCAAGCGCATGAACCGCCACTACACCGCCGCCGAATACGAAGAACTCTGCACAAGGCTCAGAAGCGAGTTCGAGGACGCGACGCTGACGACGGATGTCATGGTCGGCTTCTCGGGCGAGACTAAAGAAGATTTTGAGATTTCGCGCGATTTCGTCAGGAAGATAGGCTTCGAAAAAGTTCACGTATTCCCCTATTCACGCAGGGCCGGCACGCGGGCGGCGGAGTTCCCGGATGTCGTTGAAAACGCCGAAAAAGAGCGCAGAAGCCGCGAGATGATCGCAGCGGCAGGCGAAGTTCGGCATGAATTTTTAGAGAGACAAATCGGCAGAACAGTCGAGGTGCTGTTTGAAGAGAAGCTGCGCGACGGCAGTATTCAGGGCTACACGGCGAACTACACGCCGGTCAGAATAAAGAGCGGCTGCACACACGGTCTGCGCAAAGTAAAAATCATCGCCTGCGGCGATGACTGGTGCGAGGGCGAATTGATATAACAAAAACGGCGCCGCAAATTCCAATTGCCCGAACCGATAAAAGGCGCCTTGCAATAACATAAAAAACCGACCTATAAACACATAGGTCGGTTTAACTTTTTATATCTGCAAAAGCAGTGCGGATATATTTATTTAAGTATCTTTCTGAGCTTGCTGCTCAGGCGCAGGCAATAGAATGTAATCAGCTTTGACAGGGCATAATCATAGAGCAAAAATGCGATTATGCCGAGCAGCGCTATCGCGGGTATCGCCCACTTGCCGAGGAAATCCGGCAGGTCGGGGTCGATGCCCATAAATTTTACCATCAGAAAATACGAAAGCGACATAACGACCGAAAAGGTCAGCACTTTTATAATATACTCGACCGCGCGCGGCGTTTTGCTCTCCAGCACGGCCTTGAGCACGGGATAATAGCCGAAAAAGACTGCGTAAATTATCGCCACCGCTTTGTTTGGGACAACTATCAGCGACAGCACTGACACCGCCGCCCACACGCCGAGCGCCCATTTTTTGTCAACTTCAATGACTATGATCGCGACGAACAGACCCGATATCGCGGGGAGCGCCAGCTCGAGATTCGGGATAATCGAGACTAACGCCATCAGAGCGACAGACAGCGCCGCAAAGACGGCGCTGAGAGCTATTTTGGATGTTTTTTTCATTTCCTGTTTCATATCAAGATCAATCCTCAGCAGCAAGGGATAAGATCGCCGCCCATGCACTCGCAGCAGCAGTCGGCGCAGAGCAGACCGGAGCAGACATCGCAGGCACTGCATCCGCTCGACGATTTGCGGGCGCTGCGGAAGCCGCCGTTTTTCGACGAATCGAGATTTTCCTTTGCCGCCGCATATTCGCGGTTGTTGGGATCCATTCTGCACGCGCGGTCAAAATTCTCAGATGCATAGTCGAGCCAGCCGCGTCTCTGCTGAGCCGCGCCCTTGAGATAATACCACTCTGCCGCGCGATACTGCTCGGGAATTCCGTCGAGCAGAACGAGGGCATCCTCTATTCTTCCGCCGCGTATCTTTTCACGTATATCGGACAAATCGGACATATTGCCCGCATAAGACGAGGAGCGCGAAGACGATGAGGACGACGAGCCGCCGAGTCCGCCCCGGAGCATGACTATCTGGTCATATGCGTCGTTGAGCTCCTGCATTTTGCCGTCGTCCGACGAGTCGCTGTATTTGCGGGCAAGCTCGCGATAAGCGTTTCTTATCTGCTCGTCACTCGCCGTGTCCGGTACTCCGAGAACCGAGAACGGATTCTTTTTCATTCTTCACACCCTCTTTCTTTCTGAATACTTCCGTCTGCGAAGCAAACATTCCGTTGCAGACCACATTTTCTATTATATCCCCGAATCGGTTGAACTTCAGTCCGTTCAGTGCGTTCGCCGTCTCGCCCGCCGTGAGTTCAAGACGCTCTTTGGCAAATTTTCTGAACTCATCGCCCGAGAGGCTGTTCGCATCGGGGAATTTTGCTTTTAGTGGATTATATGACCCGCTCTTTATATCCTTTTCGATATCGTCAACGGCATCGAGCAGATATATCCACCTGCCCAGAAGATAGCCGAAACGCCACAGCTGTATTTTGTCCTCGCCGTAGTATCCCTGAGAGAATATTGCGGCGAGCATCTTACCGGACGGATCCGCCGCCTCGTCGAGCGACGCCGTGCCGGATTTTTCGATTTTCTCCTGCTCTTTCATTGCGGATGCAACGGCGCGGTCGAGCATCTCCTGCCGTCTCGCGGCTTTTTTGTGCATGAGCGAAAGCGCGGACTTTATAAGCCGGCACGCAAGGCGTTTGAAGAATCCGCCGTCCGCGATATCGTCGAGCAGTTTATAATAAGAGACGATTATAACGACATCTGCACTGCGTTCGAGTTCCGCATCTTCGGTACATTTGAGGCACTTCTTCGCGGGATTCACGCAGCAGCGTCCTTTTTCAAATTTTCCGCACTGCTCCTGAAGAGCCAGGCGAACTATCGAAAGAAAAGTGAAATCATAGCTCAGAAGCATTCTCGCTATCGGGGTATAGAGTCTGCCGAGCACTCTGCACTCGGAGCAATATACGCCTCGGTAAAGCTCATAATCCTTGATTTTGAGCTCGGGCTTGAAAGCTTTGATATAGCCTGTCATCTTTTCCCCCAAAAAGTTTTCTGTGTCTCTTTAGCTTATTTTATATCAAAGAACCACAAAATCGGTTAACGCTTTGTAAACTTTTTGCCTCAGTCCTTGCAATAGTGCTTTTTCAGATGCTTTACCGCCTTCTCGTAGCCCTCAAAGCCGAAGCCGATATATGTTTTGACGCAGGCGGGGGTTATATATGAATTCTCGCGGAACTCCTCGCGCGCGGAAATATTTGACAGATGCACCTCGACCGTCGGAATACCGACCGCCTTGAGCGCGTCATGTATCGCGATGCTCGTATGAGTATAAGCCGCGGGGTTGATTATTATCGCATCGACTTTTTCATAATACGCCTGCTGGATTATGTCAACAAGCGTGCCCTCGTGGTTCGACTGGAAAAACTCCGGCTCCATGCCGTTCTCTTCGCAGCGCGCGCGGATATATTCAACAAGATCGTCATAGGTCTGCCTGCCGTAGATATCCGGCTCCCTTATGCCGAGCATATTCATATTGGGTCCGTGAATAACATAAACCTTCATTTATAACCTCTTCCTTTCAGAATTGAATTGATTTATTGCCTGTTCGGTGATAAAATTACTTCGTAAAGATAAAATCCGTGACGCAGGTCACAACAGGAGTGAAAATATGATATACACGATTGAAAACGAATTTCTTCGCGTCAGCGCGGAGGACGACGGAGCACAGTTGAGCTCCGTAGAGCTCAAGGAAAACGGAAAAGAGTTTCTCTGGCAGGGCGATCCGTCAGTCTGGTACGGAAGAGCGCCGGTTCTCTTCCCGATAATCGGCCAGCTTCTGGACGGAAAGTATCGCTACAGCGGCCGCGAATATGAGATGCCGAAGCACGGCTTTGCGCGCCACTCGGTGTTTGCTCTCAAAGAGCAGAGCGGAGATTCCATGACCTTCTCCCTCGCGTCGAGCGACGAGACGAGAAAGTGCTATCCGTTCGAGTTTGAGCTGCTGATAAAATATTCCGTCAGCGGGCACACACTCCGCTGCACGAGCACAGTCATAAACAAGACCGACGGCGAGATGTATTTCTCGATCGGCGCGCACCCCGGCTTCAACTGCCGCATAGGCGACGCGATAGAGTTCGAAAAAGGCGAAAATCTTCGCACGATGAGAATAGATTCAAGCTCCATTCTCATGGATGAGACTTTCCCGGTCGAGCTCGAAAACGGGCGCACAATAAGGCTCACCGAGCATATTTTCGACAAAGATGCGCTTATCCTCGAGGGACTTAATTCAGAGAGCCTGCGCCTCATCAGCAGCGACAGGACAGTAAAATTCACCTTCGGCAAAGCGCCCTATCTCGGAATATGGGCTAAGCCCAACGCGCCCTATGTCTGCCTTGAGCCGTGGTACGGAGTCAACGACAGCTGCGACAAAAAAGACTCTATAGCCGAAAAGCGCGGCATCGAGAGGCTCGAAAAGGGCGAGACCTTTTCGTTCGACTGGACTGCCGAGCTTGAGGGCTGAAAAGCAAAAAGTATACGGGACTGCCGTTTTCGGCGGCAGTCTCTTTTTTTATGCCTTGAAGCGGTAGCCCGCTCCCCAGACTGTCTCTATATACTGCGGATTTGAGCTGTCCGTCTCGATTTTATCGCGGATTCTGTTGATATGGACGGTAACGGTCGAGGTCTCGCCTATCGCATCGAGTCCCCATATTTTATCGAATATGGCGTCCTTGCTGTAGACCACATTCGGGTTTGATGCGAGGAACGTGAGCAGGTCGAACTCCTTGTTCGTGAGCGTGACCTCTTTCTCGTTGACGAAAACGCGGCGGGCGTGGGTATCTATCGAAAGCTTGCCGACATTTATAATATAATTAACAGGCTCTTCGCCCTTTGAGGTCAGACGCTCATAGCGGGAAATGTGCGCCGTGACGCGCGCGACAAGCTCGGAGGGGCTGAACGGTTTGGTTATATAGTCGTCCGCGCCGAGACCGAGTCCTCTTATCTTGTCTATCTCGTCCTTCTTCGCCGAGACCATGAGCACTGGGCACTCCTTGTGCTTGCGTATCTGGCGACAGACCTCGAAGCCGTCAAGCCCGGGAAGCATGACATCGAGTATCACGAGATCATAGTCAGAGCCGAGCACCTTATCAAGTCCGCTCTTTCCGTCAAATTCTATCTCAACCGTATAGCCGTTCGCCTCGAGATAATCGCGCTCGAGTTCGGCTATATTTTTTTCGTCCTCAACAACAAGAATCTTTTTGCTCATTTTTCTCTCTCCTTCTTATTTTGCCTACGGCAAATCTATTATCACCTTGAGTCCGCCGAGCTCGCTCTCATCCGCGCGGATGGACGCGCCGTGTCGGTCGGTTATCTGCTTTGTTATCGCGAGGCCGAGGCCGCTTCCGTTTTTGTGACCCGTCCGCGCCTTGTCGCCTCTGTAAAAAGTTTCGAATATCTTATCGCGTTCGTCCGCCGGGACGCCCTGACCGTTATCTTCGATAGATATCTCGGTGTGTCCGTTTTCGCCGTTTCTGACGGAAAGCATTATTTTAGCCGTTCCGTCCTCCGCGCCGTATTTGCGGCTGTTGTCGATAAGATTGTTGAGCACGCGTCTGAACTGGGCGGGATCGATATTTATCTCCCTGTCCTCGTCGCACTCGAAGTTATATATAAACTCTATGTCAGCCTCGCCGAGGGTGTCGGCGACATAGGCGGTATATTCCTCGAAGAAGTCCTTCGCCTTTATCTTTTCAAAATAAAACGGCACTTTGTCAAGGCTGAGCTTCGAGAGCATCGAAAGCTCGGAAACGAGGGTGTCCATGCCCTGCGCGGTGTCATAAATGACTCCGACATAGCGCATCTTTTTCTCGTCCGTGTCGGCGATACCGTCGAGTATGCCGGAAGCGTAGCCTTTTATAGTGGTCAGCGGGGTGCCGAGGTCGTGTGAGATGCCGGCAATAAGCTGCATCCTGTTATCCTCGTATTTCTGCTGCTGCTCGACCGACTCCTTGAGCCGCTGGCGCATCTCCTCGAAGTCCGCGCAGACCTGCCCTATCTCGTTTTTCGAGCGGTATGGCACTTTATAGTCGAGGTTGCCGTCGCGCAGCTCATGGGTAGCCGTCTGGAGTATGGTCATCGGCTCCATAATGCTCTTGAGCATGAGAATGACGAGCAAGCCGTTTGTTATGATTATCGCGACGACCGCAACGACCGCTGCGATGGCGATGACGTTATTGCCCTTTATCGGTATGCCGGAGCTGCCGCTGTAGATGCCGGAGCTGACGATTGCGTTTAGATTTTTGTTGACTACAATTATTTTTACAATGCCCTCGCCCTCGACGGAAAAGACATCGGTAACGACCGTTCCGCTGTCGTCCGAGGTGACGAACGGGCTGTTTATATCGCTCAGGCTCTTGCCGCAGATATCAATGACCGCGCCGACCATCTCATAGACATCCGCTTCGACGGTTTTGTATATTATCTCGTCGTTCGCGAGGATCATAATATCCGAGCCGTCTTTCTGAATATTCGCACATGCGCCGAGAACGGCATCGCTTATTCTGTCCTCCATGCCGCTGCCGGACTTGGTTATCCCCGCTCTGAGCGGAGCGATACGCTTTTTATCCATCGCGCCGAGCCTGTCGGTATCGCTCTTTTTCGGAGTCTTTATCTTGTCCTCAAGCGACGAGACATTGAACTGCGTCTTATAAAGCAGGTAAGAGCCGAACGACGGGTCGAACGACATCTTCGATGTCGAAAAATATGTTATGGACAATGTGGTCAGCAATATGACCGCGGTTATAATAGCCACGGGGATGATGACCATAAGCATATTCGACACGACAAGTTTGTTTCTGATAGACATATTTTTGAGCACGGATATTCTCCTTTTTTGAAAAGGTTTTCCACCGCCGCAAACGCGGAATATCGAGGCATCTGCGGTCAAAAATAAGCTCGGTGATGATATTGAAAAACGGGTTTCGCTATGTCTTTATCTTTCTCCTCGGCGCGGTAATATACAACCTCGTCGAGGTGATTTTCCGCGGCTACACGCACTGGTCGATGTCCGTAGCCGGCGGCTCGGTGCTGCTTATTTTTTATCTTCTGAGCGACTGGCTCGCCGCGCTCCACCCCGTGATAGGCGGCATGGTGGGCGCGCTCGTGATAACCTGCATCGAGCTTATCGCCGGGGTGATATTCAACATTCTGCTCAGGCAGGATGTCTGGGACTATTCGAATATGCCGCTGAATTTTCTCGGACAAATCTGCCTGCCGTTTTCGGCGGTTTGGTTCATTCTCTATTTCCCGGCGGAATATCTGTGCCTTGCGCTCAAAAGAAAATTTGAGCCGAAAGAGCGAAATCAGTTCGAGGCGATGTAGTCGGCGATGCCGTCTACCGTCGCCTGGGCGAGTCTCTCCTGGACGGAATCCGACCAGAGGAGCTTGCACTCTCTGATATTGCTAACGAAGCCGTATTCTATGAGCACGGCGGGGCACTCCTCAATTCTCGTCACGCGGAACGGATACATATTCGTGCCGCGGTCTATCTTATTCAGAGTCGCCGAGCCTGCGCCCGAATATATGCTGCTCTTATAGGCGGAGACTATCCGTTTATGAACAGCTGACGCCAGCGGGAACGAATAAGCCTGATAGTAATATGCCGTAGTGCCCATCGGGCTTGCGCTCTCGCTCGAGTCGCAGTGGACAGCGATAAACATATCGGGGTTCTTCGTCCTGCCCATATTCGCACGGGCGTTGAGAGAAACATATGTGTCATTAGAGCGCGTCATAATTACAGTTGCACCGCGGGCTTCGAGCTTCGCTTTTATCTTCTGGGCGAGGAGCAGGTTTATCTGCTTCTCGTATTTTTTGGAGCTGTTGGGGTTATATGCGCATATAGCGCCGGAATCGTTGCCGCCGTGACCCGCGTCTATCATAATGACACTGCCGCTGAGCGACGAAGAGGGCTTCGCCTTAATCTTGAGTGTAAGGCAGCCGTCGGAAGTATAGCCGACGGAATAGCCGTAGAATCTGCCGGGAGTCCTGAGAGTCAGGCGCAAGGTCAGTGTTTTCGCCTTGCTGTCCGTTATCCACTGGGCGGCGGAGACTATCTTGCTGCCGGAGACATTGATTTTGCCGACAACATTGCCGGAATGGCCGAAGGTGATATCAACATATTTTCCGTTGAATGCCGTCACGGCATAGAGCGAGCCGCCCGAAGCCTGAGACGAAGGGATATATGACTGGTTCTTGACCGCGACATTGAACGGAACTTTCCATGTGAAGCCGAATTTAATAGTAGTCGCATCGGAGTTTGAGGAGCTCGCGACGACGGAGACCTTGTTCTGCGGAAGATTATAGCCCTGAGCTATCAATTTTGTCTTGCTCGCGAGTATATTTCTGCCGCTGGCGAGGCGGTAATATTTGCTGCCGCCGTAAGTATATTCGCTCGAAATATAATCAAACGTTCCCGCCGGGAGCGGAGAGCTGTAGGGCACGCAGTCGTCAACTACGTTCGCGGGCATCGTCTCGCAGAGCGAGGTTATCTCGCACATCTTCGATCTGCCCGCAACACCCGCATAGGCGTATGGCGTGAGCATCTTTGACGGGTCGAAATCGACATTGCCGCCCGTGCTCGGAGATGTCGTTGTGCCGCCGGAGGGATTCGAAGGTTTATCGGTTGACGGATGCTCGGTGGTATCCGGCCGGGTCGGGGTCGGCTCGGGAGTCGGAATGACCGCGCTGACGCTGACGCTCGCGCCGCTCATCGTGGCGGAGAGCCCGTTGAAGCTCGCATATACTTTTATTCTTCCGAGCGACTGCACTTTTGATGTGCTCGCGGGGATCGAAATCTTGCCGCTGTAGACGGCGAAATCCGAGTTTTCGTCGAGCTTTGTGCCGTTTTCGTCCTGAACGAAATTAGACTGCTGCTTGAGCTTCACTTTCGTGCCGCCGAGGCTCGCCGTAACATTCGAGCCCTTGAGCGCGGTCGCGGTGACGGTGATACTGCTGCCGCCCGGCACTTCCATAGATTTTGTCGGAGTCATCGACTCGAGTATCTTTATTTCATATGTAATGGTATATTTATGCGTCTTGCCCTTATGTTCAAAGCTGAACTCGTTCTTTCCTACCTTGAGCTCGGATTCGAACGAAAAATCGCCGTTTGCTTCGCGTTTTACATCTTTGCCGTTGAGCTTCAAGGGGCTCAGCGGGCTGCTTGAGCCTGTAAAGGTTATTTTCGATTCGTTTGTGGTCTTCGTGCTGCCCTCAAAATTTCTGAGTTCAAAGTCCTTTTCAAGCTCCTCGCGGCTGCGTTCCGCGATATATTTGAGAATCGCCGAAGCTAGGGAATTATCCGACGAGAAGAACTCATAGTCATACATGACCGTTCCAACGCAAGAGTCGAGCGAATCGCAGGCATCGAGCTGTTCGGTTATCATCATCGCCTCATCCGTGCCGTCGGACGCAAAGAGATTCGCGCGCACAGCCGCCGCGAAGCTCAGCCCGCTCCCGCGCGCGGAGTCGTTCACCCGTTCGAGCGAAGAGACATATTTTTCGCCCGCCGAGGACTTGTCCGCCGGGAAGCTTATAAGAAAATCCGCAAATCTTGAATCGAGCACGGCCGCGCAGTCCGCCGCATTTGAAGCGTTGACAAAGAGCGCCGCGCTGACTTTTTTATTTTCGGAATGGAGAGTGCCGACGGCGTTCTTTCTCTGTTCGGCGGTCATATCGCCGGAGAACGCCACGCAGTCGAAGCTGCTTCCGAGCGAAGATAATTCATCTTTTCCGAACTCGGTGCCGCCGTAAACAAGGCAGACATAAAGTCCCTGTTCTTTCGCTTTTTCGGAGAGCGCTGAAATGACATCTATTTTCCCGTCCGAGCAGGCAAATCCGCTCTCTTCGGGGACTGCAATAAACACCGAATCAAAGCCTTTGTTTTTTATATTTTCCGCCGCTTTTGCTATTATATCGGAGTTTGTCTTTATATCGGAAGAGGACGAAAGACCGAGCTTGTCCGTTTTGACGAAAATTGCCGAAAGCTTCGCGGGTCGCGAAGTGACGAATTGGATATTGCCGCCGTCATCGCCGGTGACCTCGGTCGTGCCCGGCTTTTTGCCGCCGATAAGCGACAGGATTTTATCCGTTCCGACTATGCCCGCGCCAACCGCCATGCTGACGAGCAGCAGGACAGCGACGGACATTACTATTACGGCATTTCTCTTTCCCTTCGTCATTTCATTTGCCCTCCGTCAGAAAAGTTTTCACAAAAAAGGATGTGATATCCCCAATTTATAATAAGACAGTATACATTATAACATATTTTCGAGATTTTGCATTTCTTTTTTTGCGTTTTCGTTGATTTTTCCGAACATATACGAATAGGAGAAAAGCGCGAATCCGCAATAGGCATTTAGCGGACGGACGAAAGACAGCTGGCGGGCGATAATATCACTGTTCTCCGCCCACTCGGAGCTCCCCGACCTGGCGTTTTTATCCTGACTCCCGCACTTATAGGCGGCAAGCCCCCAGATTATCCCGACGCGTCCGTCGGAGACAGAAGCCCAGCGCTTTGCTGTTTTTTCAAACGGCAGAGACTGATTTTCAAAGCCGAAATAGACCTGCGGGATAATATAATCGGCGTAACCCGGAGTGGAGAGCCACAGCTCGACATCCGCGAACAAGGCGTTTTCGTTGCCGTCGATATTGCCCGCGGGGCTTATCGAAAATATTTTGTCCCTGCCGTAGCTTTTGACGAGCGAATAAAGACCCGCCGCAAACGCACTGACGCTGTCGCGCCGCCACTCGTTGAGTCCTTTATCCCCGCCGCCGGAGACATAAGCTTCATATTCCGCGCGATCTATGCTCTCGTCGCGTGTGGGATAGAAATAGTCGTCGATATGTATGCCGTCGACCTCGTAGCCATCCAAAATTTCGCGCACGCCGTCATATATCAGCGCGTGGACATCGGTTGACGCGGGGTCGAAATATATTCCGTTTTTGAGCTGGATAACTGCATCCGTGCCAATGAGCTTTTTCGCCGGGCTCCCCTGCGGCAGAGAGTCAATATTATCGGACGAGCTGACGCGAAACGGGTTTATCCACGCGTGAATTTTGAGCCCGGCTCTATGAGCACATTCGACCATCACTTTCAGCGGATCGAAGCCCGGGTCGCTCCCCTTGCAGGAATATTTTGACCACGGGAAAAGCTTCGACGGATAGACGGCATCGGCAAAGGCGCGGACATGGACAAAAACCGTGTTGAGCTTCATATCCGCGACATTATTAAACATCTCCTCCGCCCGCTCGCGGAATTTTTCTTCGCCCTGAGCTGCATCCGGCAGCTCATAGCAGCTTATCCACACGGCGCGAATCTCATCGGGCTTCGGAGTGTAAACGGCAGAAGTTTCCGTTGTGCTATTGCTCGTCTGTTCCGGAAGTTTTGCGGGAATCCGGGCGCATGAGCAGAGCAGGCAAAAAAGAACAATGCAGGCAAAAAGGCGTTTCATTTTTTATTTCTCCTTTGTTTTTTGTCTGCTACATATCTATGCGTGTCCCGCATAAAAAAGTCAGAAGCCGCTGCAAAACACAGCGGCTTCAATAAATATATCTTATTTTATATTCCCGTCAATGACATCGCGCAGGCTCACGCCGTCGAGATATTCGTTGATGACGCGCTCGAGTCCCTGCCAAAGCGGAAGGGTCAGGCAATCCGCACAGCGCGGGCACTCATTGGACTTACTGTCGAGGCACGCCACGGGCGCAAGGCTGCCCTCGGTGAGGCGCAGTATCTCGCCTACAGGGATATCCTCCGGCTCGCGCGCAAGGCGGTAGCCGCCCTGGAATCCGCGCGAAGTTTTCAAAATCCCGTCGCCCGTTAAGGCGGGTACAATCTGTTCGAGATATTTTTTCGATATATCCTGCCTTGCGGCAATATCCTTGAGGGCAACGAAGCCGTCGCCCTGATTTTCATACAAATCGATAAGCAGACGCATGGCATAGCGTCCCTTTGTGGAGATCTTCAATCAAATCACCTCTTTTTGGCGAGTATAGCACAAATTCCGCCGATTTTCAAGCAATCAGTCGATAACGACCTCTCTGTGCAGCTCGGACGAGTCATATATCGCCTGCATTATTTTGGAAGTTCCGATGGCGAGATCGATATCGGCGCGGTTATGTTCATGATTTATAACGCAGTCGACGAACGAATTTATTTCCGCTTCGTAGAAATTGTTCGTTCTGAACTTCGGCTCGCTGCGCATGAGCATGCCGTTCTTGACGGAATAGATAACAAAGCCCTCGCCGTATTCGAGCCTTATGCCCGCCTTGTCGCCGATGAAATCGATATATGTCTCATCCTCGCCGATGTTCTCCGCCCACGCGCCGTTGAAGGTTATGGTCGGGCCGTCGGTTCTGACAATGCCGGTTACGGAATCGTCAACATCGAAAACGCCGTCCTTGTCGGCGGTATTCTCAGCCCACATGTTCGTATAGACATAGTCTTTTATGTTCTTGCCGAGCTTGCAGAACGCCTCGCCCGATGCGGTCAGGGGCTTGGGCTCGCCGCAGCAATAGAGAATGAGGTCGAGATAATGCACACCCCAGTCTATCAGCGCGCCGCCGCCGGACGCCGCCTTGCGGGTGAAGTCGCCGCCGATGCCGGGAATGGAGCGGTTCGCGCGGAAGCTCGCATAGACATGATATACCTCACCGAGCTCGCCTGCGTCTATAAGATCCTTTATGTGATTGACCGCGTTGCCGAAGCGGTTGCACACGCCGATGCTGAGAATTCTGTCCGTCTCATGGGAAACTCGCTGCATCTCGAGTGCCTCGGAGAGCACGCGCGCGGCGGGCTTCTCGCTGAGAACATCCTTGCCCGCTCGCATGAAGTCTATAGCTATGACCGAGTGCAGGTCGTTATGGGTGCAGACGGAGACGGAATCGAGCTCCGGATCGCCAAGTATCTCGTGATAGTCATAGACCGCTTTTCCGCAGCCGTATTTTTCGACCGCAGCGTCCGCTCTCTCGGGGATAATATCGCAGAAATACTTTATCTCCGCCTTTTCGTTTTTCATATATGCGGGGATATGCGCAGAGTTCGCTATCGCGCCGCATCCGATTATCGCAACCTTGATCTTTTCTGACACTGAAACTCCTCCGTTTCAAGTTTATTTATCTATACATAATAATACCAAGACGGGCGCCAAAAGTAAACTCCGGCACAAAAAATATATACTTTTTTATTTTTTCGTTTAAATCGGACATTTTTTGCTTATTTGTTTCTTGTCTTTTCTCAGTGCAGGTTATATAATACAATTACATAATTGTTTCAATTTTTATCTGGAGATGATGAAGTGAGCAAAGTATCCGATTTTCTCAACTCAAAAATCGTCAAGAGCGATGTCGGAGAAGAGACCGTACTGACCTGGAAAGAGACGCTCTCTTATGCCCTCGGCCGCGGCGCGCAGGGCATGAACACGAGCATGACCAGTTCGAAGTACATAAACTTCTTCCTGACCGATGTTCTTTTCAAAAAACTCCCGAACCCCATGGGCGTTGCGTCAAAGATCAGATTTTTCTGCGGCATCTTCGACGCGATAAACGACCCGATGATGGGCGTTCTTGTTGACAAAACAAGGACAAAGGACGGTCAGATGCGACCCTATATCAAGTGGGCGCCGCTGTTCGTTTCGCTTGTCATGGTGCTGTTCTTCGTCGGCAGCGCAAACGCGAGCCCTGTGTTCAACATCATTTACACGACCTTCCTTTTCGTCATGCTCGACGTCACCTACACGGCGTTTGATATCCCGATGGGCGCTCTCGCCTTTTCGATAACCCCGAGCGGAATCGAGCGAACGAAGCTCTTCGGAGTCAGTTCAATAACCCGCTCCGTCGTCGGCGCTCTGCCGCAGGTTTTCGTCGCGGGCGCTGCTCTGCTCCCCTATTTCAAGGATCACACCCCGCAGGCATATCTGACCTCCGCGATAATCTCCGCCGTGTGCATAGTCGTGCTCACGCGCCTTACATATCACAACACACGCGAGCGCGCCCAGCACCAGTCCGACACGCCGAGCGTCAAGGAGTGCTTCGCGCTCCTGTTCAAGAACCGTCCTCTGCTCATGCTCTTCTTTGCGAATATCTTCTTCCTTATCTGCAAGATACCCGAGCAGATTTCGTTCTACTTTGTCGCCGACCTTCTTTTCAACAGAAAATACAACGTCTTTATAGATGTTATCAAATTCCCGGGCTTCCTGCTCGCGGGTATTCTCGTGCCCAAGATAGTCGAAAAACTCGGCAAGCGCGCGGACTCGCGCAGATTCTTCCAGATCTGTTGTGCCTCTGCAATAGTGCTCCACCTGCTTTTCGCGCTGACTACTTACGGCGGTCTCGTCAACAAGCCCGCAGGTCAGTCCGCTTCTATATTCACGGCTATTCTTGTTATTCTCTTCACCGGTCTTACCACCATCCCGCTTGAGTTCAAGAACCTCATGCAGAAAGAGATGGAGGCTGAGACAGTCGACTATATCGAATGGAAAACAGGACGCCGCGTTGAGGGCATCATGCTCTCGATAATGAGCTTCACGGGAAAGATTGAGAACACCTTCGCTTCGTCCATCGGCATCGCCATTCTCGGCGTCGTCGGCTATGTCAGCCACACAGAGGGCTCACTGATTCAGAACCACAGCACCAATCTCGCGCTGTTCGCAATGACAACGATAGTCCCAGCAATAGGCTATCTGCTCATGCTCATACCTATACACTTCTATAACATCACCGGCGAAGGACACAGAAAGATGATGTCCGAAATCGCCGAACGCCGCGCATCGATAGCAGCCGAGACTGCCGCCGAGATGCAGAGCGCAGGAGAGACAAAATGAATCCACGCTTCGTTTTCATAGCCGATACCCACCACTTCTCACGCACCCTGTCCGACGGCGGCGAGGCATATGCCTACCGCAGCGAATCGGATCAGAAGTGCCTCGAGGAGACGGGCGAGATAATCGATGCGGCTTTTGAGAAGATACTCGAAGACCCGCCCGCCGCAGTGATGATAGCCGGAGATTTGTCCGACGACGGCGAGTACATATGCCACGAGGAGTTCCGCGAAAAGCTGCGCGAGCTTCAAAAGCACGTTCCCGTATATGTCATAACCGCGACGCATGACTGGTGCTGTGATGAGAATCCGCGCAGATTCACGGGCAGCGAAGTCACAAACGACGTTGAGACAGTCCCTCACGAGGAGCTGAGCGAATTCTACCGCGAATTCGGGCTCGACCGCGCGATAAGCTCATACAAGACACATCTCGGCATATACTCATATGTCGCGCAGATTGCCGACGGAGTCCGCCTGCTCGCGCTCAATGACGACCAGAACGGCAAAGGGCGCGCGGGCTACACCCCCGACCACATGGCGTGGGTCGAGGAACAGATACGCAAGGCAAAAGAGGACGGTCAGCTGATGATCGGCATGGAGCATCACCTGCTCATCGCGCACATCCACCCGTTCATCACGAGCGGCCACTGCGTCGGCGACCGCGAAGAGGTTGCCGCGAAATTAGCGGACGCAGGGCTCCGCTATATGTTCGTCGGTCACTCGCATATTCAGAGAATAGATACATTTGTATCACCCTCGGGAAATCCGATAACGGAAGTGAACATAGGCTCGCTGTGCGGCTATCCCGCGCCGATAGTCAACGTCACTGTAACGGACGACAACCGTCTGCACATAGTCACGGAGCATCTTGAGAGCTTCGAGGGCGCAGACGACGCGCAGGAGTTTTTGAAAGCGCACGCGGTGCAGATGATAGACCTGCCGCTCAAGGGCATACTCGTTAGCCGCGAAGAGTTCGGCAAAAGGCTCGACGCGCTCGGCGCGAACGGCAAGAAGATATCGGCGCTTCGCCCGATAGCAAAGCCGATTGCAAAGCTGCTGCTCGAATCCGATGTGATGAGCTTCTACAAAAAAGTGAACCGCCTGACCTTCGGCAAAATTCTCCGCAAAGAGGACGCCGAGGAACTCGCGGACATGAAGGTTATCGACATTGTTCACAATGTCCTGCTCTCGTTCCTCGACGGCGGCATGAACAGAGTCGACAGGGACAGCGCATACTACCGCCTCGTCACCGGGACGATATCGATTCCCTCGCGGATAATGAAAAACAACTCGCTGTTCAGAAAGCTCAACGAGTGCGCCGACGCGATACTCACGGGTAGCGACCCCGACCCCGAGGACGCAATAATATAAAAAATACAGGGCTTCCGTTAAAAATCGGAAGCCCTGTTTGATTTTCTGCTGTCAATGGAAATCCCACGAATCGATATCGGCATAGACATCGTTGATATGATTAGCGTTGCCGTATTTCAGCGTGCGCGTGTATATCGCAAGCCCCGAACGGTAGCAAAGCGGGACGAACGGCATATCGGCATTGAACGCATCTATAAATGTGTTCACATCGGACGAGCCTGCGAGAAACGCCGAATACGCAGTGCTCGCGGCGCCCGAAGTGTTGATGCCGTAAGCCACGCTGCCGCCGCTCTTGAGAAGCGGCGAAAGGCTCATATTCTCGGTGAGCTTGACCTCGCCTATATACATATCATATTTGCCGGACGCGACCGCCGAGCGGTAATCTTTTTCGCTCAGCGCGCTGACGGTGACGGAAATTTTGAGCTTTTCGAGCATCTCTTTTATGCTCTGCGCCGCCGCAGATTTGAAGCCGTTATCTTTGTTGACGACTATCTTGAGAGTGAGCTGTTTTTTGTTTGCGTCCGCGCGCACGGCGTCATTTTTTGAAGTATATCCCGCCTCGTCAAGCAGCTTTCCCGCCGCTTCGAGGTCGGTTTTGACTGTATAATCTTTGCCGGAGATAACATTCCAGTCGGGGTTGAACGGAGTATACGCCGCTTTGGCGTGACCCTGAAACGACTCGTCGGCGAGCTTCGCCCTGTCAATGGCAAGTGCCACCGCCTGACGTACCTTCTCGGATGAGAGCGCAGAGCAGCTCTTGTTGAAAGCGAGATAGACTAAATTATTCATCAGGATATCTGCGACCGATGCGGAATAGCGGGTATAAGAGCCGCCGCGCAGATCGTCAAAAGCGAAGCTTATATTGCCGATGGCGAGGGTATATTTGAGCATGCTCAAGTCTTTGACATCATAGAGAGTGATGCTCGTTTTCTTCGGCGAGAAGTTGCCGCGCGCGCTGCTTGCCTTGAGATAGCCAACGCCGTTTTCCGAAGAATATGTGTATCTGCCTCTGCCCGCCGCGCCATCCTCGGCCGAGCCGCCCTTTGTGACAGCAAAGGTCAGACAGTTGACGGCATACGGATCGTCATCGGCGAGAGAAAACACGACGCTGTTTCCGCTGACTTTTGCGCTGCTGAAATTCGCAAGCTGAGTTTTATATGCGGGCGATTTCTTCGCGCTCTCAAACGAAGCGACAACATCGGAAGCCGAGACGCCCGAACCGTCCGAGAACTTTGCAGACGCAAGAGATACCGTCAAGGTTCGACCGCTCCGGCTGTAATTCGACGCGAGAAGCGGCTGAGGATTATAATTTTTGTCGAGGGCAAACAGACCGTCATAGATAAGCGGCATCAGCTGCTGATTGAGCATACTTGTTGCCGTAAAGGGATTGAGCTTGTCACCTTTTGAATAGGGCAGTTTGAGGGTCTGCACCGCTTCGACCGCTTCGGGCGGCATGGTGGTTGTCTCGTTCCCGCCGTCCTTTTTGTTTGAACAGCTGCTGAATGCGAAAGAAAGCGCGACCGTCAGCACAAGTATCGCCGCCGCGGCGCGGATAATTTTTTTCTTCATACTTATCTCCTCTCGGGGAAGTGTAAAGTTATATAGCTTTACGTTATTTTATCAGATCTTTGATTATCTCGCCCGCCATTATCATGCCTGCAACGGGCGGAACAAACGATATGCTCCCGGGCAGTGCCCTGCGCGAAGTCACTTCGGCGGTCTCATTCGGCTTTATCGGCTGCTCGGGTGACCAGACGACTTTCAGGTGACTTATGCCCCTGACTTTCAGCTCACGGCGCATCACGCGGCACAGCGGGCAGACCGAAGTTTTTGTGATATCGGAGACCCGAAAAAGCGTCGGGTCGAGCTTATTTCCCGTGCCCATGCACGATATCAGCGGTATCCCCCGCCTCTGCGATTCGACGGCTAACGACAGCTTTGCCTGAACGGTATCGACCGCGTCAGCCATATAGTCATAGCGGTTCTCGAAGAAATCCGCAGAATTCTCTTCGAGATAGAACCCGTCGATAATATTCACCTTGCAGTCAGGATTTATATCTTTTATTCTCGCCAACGCGACCTGAGTTTTTTTCATGCCGACTGTCGAAGAGAGGGCGTATAGCTGGCGGTTGATGTTAGTAATCGCAACCTCGTCATTGTCAATAACGGTCAGCTCGCCGACTCCTGCGCGGGCGAGCGCCTCCGCAGTATAAGAGCCGACGCCGCCGAGTCCGAACACCGCGACATGGCAGCGGCTCAGCTTTTCGACCGACTCCCCGCCTATGAGCATTTCACTTCTTGAAAAGCGCGAAAGATCCAAAATATCTGCCTCCGGTAGTTTCTTATGGGATTATTGTACACCATGGGCGAAGATTTTGCAATTTTTTATTGATAAAAGCGCGGTTGCGGTTGTTTTTTTGTCCGCCAGAGGTTATAATTAAATGAATATCAATCAAAATAAAGGATGTCATTTGAAATGAAATTAGGAATAGTAGGTCTGCCGAATGTCGGCAAGAGCACACTTTTCAACGCCATCACAAACGCGGGCGCACAGTCCGCGAACTATGCGTTCTGCACCATCGAGCCGAATGTCGGCGTGGTCGCGGTGCCGGACGAGCGGTTGGACAAGCTCGCCGAGATGTATCACCCGGACAAGATAACTCCCGCGACGATTGAATTCGTTGACATAGCGGGTCTTGTGCGCGGCGCATCGAGAGGCGAAGGTCTCGGCAACAAGTTTCTCTCGCACATAAGAGAGGTCGACGCGATAATACATGTTGTTCGCTGCTTCGAGGACGACGACATTGTCCATGTTGACGCGACTATCGACCCGAAGAGAGACATCGAGACGATAAACCTCGAGCTCATCCTCTCCGACCTCGAGATGGTCGAGCGCAGGATAGACAGGGTTGCAAAACAGGCGAGAAACGACAAATCCGCAGCCGCCGAGCTCGAGTTCCTCAAGAGGCTCAAAACCGAGCTCGAGAGCGAAGTGCCCGCGAGAAATGTCGAGTGCGACGAGAACGAGCGCGAATTTTTGGCTCAGATTGCCCTGCTCACCGCGAAGCCGGTAATATATGCCTGCAACATGAGTGAAAACGATTTTGCAAACAATATTGATACAAACCGCCACTATCTCGCGGTCAAAGAAATAGCCGCCGCAGAGGGCTCGGAAGTTCTGCCGATCTGCGCGGAGCTTGAGGCTGAGATAGCCTCGCTCGAAAAAGAGGAGCGCGAGATGTTCCTGACCGATCTCGGAATCGAGAAAGGCGGACTCGATCTACTCGTTCAGCGCAGCTATCACCTGCTCGGTCTTATCTCATATCTGACCGCCGGCAAGCCCGAGGTCAGAGCCTGGACGATAACCCGCGGCACGAAGGCTCCCCAGGCGGCAGGAAAGATTCACTCCGACTTTGAGCGCGGATTCATACGCGCCGAGGTTATAAGCTTCGACGATCTCATCGCCTGCGGCTCGCTGACCGCCGCAAAGGAAAAGGGTCTTGTCCGCAGCGAGGGCAAGGAATATGTCATGAACGACGGCGATGTCGTGCTGTTCAGATTCAATGTGTAAAAGGAGTTAATTATGGCTGAGGACAACAACATTCTTGATTTTTATCCCGACGGCGAGGAGGATTCCTGCGCCGAGGACAGCTATGTTACTCTCGTTGACGACGAGGGCAACGAGGTTGAGATGTCGGTAGTCGACATAGTCGAGCACAAGGGCGAAAATTATGTCATTCTCCTGCCAGTCGAAAACATCGAATCGGGCGACATGCAGTTCGCCGTGATGAAGATCGAATACGACGAGGAGACCGACGAATACACCTATGTGACCGGCAACGAGCCGGAATACGACGAGGTTTTCATTGAGTTTCGCGAGAGACTCGAACAGGAACTGAGCATCATTGACGATGACGGCGACGAGTTAGACAGCGAAAACGACATCGATCATTTCGACGAGGACAACTGATAAAATAACAAGCAAAAGCCGCCCGACTGTAATAAATACAGCCGGGCGGCTTAATTTTTTATATCAGTCCGAGCTTTTTGAACGCGTTATAGAGTCCGTTTGAATTTATATCGTCGGTCACCATATCGGCGGCCGCGCGCAGAGCCGGAGTTCCGTTGCCCATGGCGACTCCGAAAGAGGCGAAGTCCATCATCTCAAGATCGTTGTCGCCGTCGCCGAAGGCTATTGTCGCGCTCTGAGGCGCATCAAAGCGGCGCAGTATCTCCGCCATGCCGGTAGCTTTGGTGTATCTGCTGTCTGTCACCTCGCCGCAGCGGTCACCCATGTTGCCAAAGCTGTATCGCACGACGCTGAACCTGTCCCCGAGGTCAGCGGCAACATCGGAAAGCCCTTTCGGTGCTCCGTAATATATGAGCTTTTCGGCAACCGTGAGTTCCTGTACGCTCTCGACTATTTTTGTCATGCCGAAGAGCGAATCTATCTTGCCGCGGTCGATGCCATCGGCGAGATAATGCTCAACTATCGCGTCCCCGCACCACTTTTCGAGCATCAGCGTATGCTCTGTCTGCACGCAGTACGGAGTGTGCGCGGCGGTGAAATAATCCGAAAGAAAGGTTATATATTCTTTTGAAAAGCAGTGCTGAGCTATGCACTCGCCGTCTGCCATAACATATGCGCCAGATGAGCATACCGCGCCGTCGAACTCCACCTTTTCGAGAAGCCACGGATATATCTGCGAACGCTGTCTGCCAGTGCAGACGAATAGCTTATGTCCGTTTGATTTTGCGGTTTCCAGTGCCTTGAGCGCTGAATCGGCGAGCTTGCCCTGAAAATCGACAAGCGTTCCGTCTATATCAAGAAAAATATATTTGCAGTCCATGCATTTCCTCCGAAAGCGTTTTCATTATGATAGCACAACCCGCGCTTTTTGTCCATTGCCGATTGAAAAGTCCGGTGCAGTTATAGTATAATCTTTTACACAGGGAATTTACAAGGCGGTGGAAAGCATGACTGATATCGAACACGCAAAACAGCTTCTTACAGGCGAGGGATACACCTGCGTCATTTGCAGGGGCGATGACATACACACGAGCGAAAAGCGCGGAGTCGTGCCGCTCATTGAGCTTTTGGACAGCAGGATTGATGTCCGCGGATATTCCGCCGCAGACAAGGCCGTCGGCAAGGCGGCGGCGATGCTGTTCGTATTGCTCGACGTCAGCGAAATATACGCCGCGATTATGAGCCGGAGCGCTAAAAAGATTCTTGACGGGCACAGGATAAAATATTCCTGCGGCGAAGAGGTCGAATATATAATAAACCGCAAAAAAGACGGCATGTGCCCGATGGAAAAGGCGGTTATGGACATTGACGACCCCGCCGAGGCACAGAAGGAAATAAAAGAAACGATTGAAAAGATGAGAAAGGGCGGCTGACATGAAGCTTCATTACATGGGCAAGTTCAACCTCGACCCGGACAGCCTGCCGCAGACGGAGCACAAGCCCGGCGCGGTGGAATTCAAAGAGGCGGACAGCATGAAAAAGTTGTCCGTTATCGCGAACACTATCGCCTGCATAATTCTCGTAATACTCGGCGCGGCGGCGTTCTTCAGAATTGTTCCCGTTGCAGAACCAAAATCCGCGACAATCACCTGGTTTGCAGCGCTCCTCGGCTCTATAGTGATAATCTTCCCGCACGAGCTGCTCCACGCCGCCTGCTTCAAAAAAGATGTGTATCTTTACACAAATCTCAAGCAGGGCATGCTATTTGTTATCGGCACGGAGACGATGAGCAAGGGCAGGTTCATATTCATGTCGATGCTCCCGAACTTAATTTTCGGCATCGTCCCCTATATTATCGGCATAATTTTCCCGCGTCTTATATTTCTGACAATGTTTGGCATGATCTGCACGAGCATGGGCGCGGGCGACTACTACAATGTTTTCAACGCCATACGGCAAGTGCCGAAGAACGGAAGAGTCTATATGTCCGGCATGCGGTCGTATTGGTATGTGGAGGAATGAAAAATGAGGCTGATAATCAGCCTCATTTTTACTATATCTAAAGTTTTAACTGAATGAAATAAGTGAAATATCAAAGCGTCCGGATTGTTTAAAATATCCCAGCGGAAATACCTCGTCATCATCACAATGATTTTCTTTCCATTTTTCTGCGACCATTTTTAACTCTGATGCAGTAATCAAAAGAATGTTTGTATCATTGCTCATTGAATATTTCAGACACTCTTTGGGCGAATCATCGGTAAAGTCCGGTCCAATAACTATAAAAACAGGTATACTTTTCTCTTCGCCCTTTATATATCTGTCAAACTGTTTTATATGATCACTCAGCTTAACGGGCGTTTCTTTTGATTTATTATCCCAAAGTATAAGTTTATTTCCAAACGACAGCATTCCATCAGCATGTTCTGTTCCTTTAAGCATCAGCGGCTTATTCTTCAAAATCTTTTCAAATAAGTAATTTGTTGCTTCCTCAAATTTGTGTTCACATTCAAGGTCTTTATCAATAATGCCTTGTTTACGCAACTTATCCAAATTGCGCGATGCTAAATCCTCATAAAACTCGTAATAGAGCGCCCTCTCATCATCCTCCGTAACTTCGATTTTCTGAATATCATCGTAATAGGCAACTATTCTATCAATCAGTTCATTTTTTGAACCCCTGCATGAAACGCCTATATCATTACACCATTTCACTAGGTCAGTCCCGTTAAGTCCGTCTCTTGCTGTGAACCCTCCTATTAAATTATGCGCCTTTATATGTCTCATAACCTTGTAAGATAAGGATTCTATTGTTTCATTCTTTCCTAATTCAACACTCGCTTTCTGCAAAATGTCAATTAAATACGCTTTTTTCTTAACATATTTACTTTCAAGTAACTTTTCGTATGAAAACTTTTTAATATCAACATTATAATAAGTACGTATAACATCCGCTATTTCCTCAGGTAATATATCATAATCTGTTCCCTGAGAATCTCTGACCACAAAAAGAATTCCCCTCTGTTGAAGAAGTTTACGTACTGCACCAATCTCATCACGAGTATGCAACACATTTCCATGTTTCGGAAATATCCCTCTATGTGCCTGAATTAATTCATATTCATCATCTAATATTTGTAATTTCTTCTTCAGCTTATATATTAAATTTTGTTCATCTGCAGAAATGGCTAGATTATTTTCCCATGCCGCATCTATAACATAAGATAACAATTTTATGTTTTCCTTTTCGAACAGCTCTTCCTCTTCATTTTCCCTATCCAAAATTGATTGTTCATAAAGTATTACTTCATCTTCTAAATCCTTTTGGCACAAGGAAAAATTATCTTCATTAAGCAATACTTCTCTAATTATAATTTCGAGAAGTGTTCTTACGCTCTCATCTTCATGAAGCTTCAAACTTTTAATTGTATTATAGACATTTTCTTGATTATAATATTGCGGAGCCGTTTTTATCATTGCCGCCTTTAGTTCATCATACGATAACCGCTTATAATCAATAACATATTCATTAGCTAGCCTCTTTAAGTCAATAAATGTAGATACATTATTTACACATTCTGCAAATTTCATATTATCGCTCCTTTTTTATAATAATATCACAAATTACAAAAAAATCAAGTGTAAAGCTTTATAGAAAAATTAATACACCAATTAGTTACGTTTTTATATACAGAATCAGTCGATGTTCACATTGGTGCGGCACTGTGTGGCAGAGTAGTTGGTTTGGATCAGTAGGTAAAGTAAAAAAGAACAGGAAGACTGGTGTCTTTCTGCCCTGTTAGTTAAATAGAATTCATTTAATACAATGACTTTTTAATAAATGAAGTGTTTGCTCCGCAAACATGAAGCGACAACTTCGTTGTCATGAAGCGTTCGCTATGCTCGCATGAAGTAAACGCACCTCTTGTTTTTTATGCGGTTTGACCGCACTTCATTAGCGAAGCGACTTCATTTTTCATGCACCGAAGGTGCGCTTAATTGAAAAAGCACTTGCAATGCAAGTGTTTTTTGGCTCCCCCTGTTGGACTCGAACCAACGACCCTTTCGGTCAGAAACATAGTCGCCTTGCTCGCTTGGAGCGCTCGCAATGCTCCTTGTTTCTTCCTGCTCAGAGCACCGCTTCATCTGCCGCAGGCAGCGCGGCGCTCCGAGCCTTGACACGCTCCGCGTCCAATATTCAAAGCATTTAATCTTAACAAAAAGTGAAATCGTTCGCTTCGCTCGCGGTGAAATAATTTGCTCTGCAAATTGTGATATTTGCCGCTTCGCATCAAGTGAAATGAAATAAATCCCTCACCTACGCGGCGATTTCACACGCCGTAGGCGTATTTCACGCCCGCAGGGCATTTCACAAATCCCGAAAGGGATTTATTTCGTTAAAAAAAGCACTTGCAATGCAAGTGCTTTTTCCTGGCTCCCCCTGTTGGACTCGAACCAACGACCCTTTCGGTCAGAAACATAGTCGCCTTGCTCGCTTGGAGCGCTTCGCAATGCTCGTTGTTTCTTCCTGCTCAGAGCACCGCTTCATCTGCCGCAGGCAGCGCGGTGCTCCGAGCCAGTTAACAGCCGGTGCGGCTGTGTGTGGCAGGGTCGACGGTTTGGGTCAGCAAGTAAAGTGAAAAAGAACAGGAAGACCGATGTCTTCCTGCTCTTTTTGGCTCCCCCTGTTGGACTCGAACCAACGACCCTGCGGTTAACAGCCGCATGCTCTACCGACTGAGCTAAGGAGGAATGTTACTACCGCCCAGTATTAGTGGGCGGTAATTTATGTCGGCGTCGACTTATCTTCCCGGGAGGCTGCCCTCCGAGTATTGTCAGCACGAGTGAGCTTAACTACCGTGTTCGGAATGGGAACGGGTGGACCCTCATCGTTATAGGCACCGACTCTATCTTTAACGCTTTTAACGTTAAATCCATATATATTCTACATCGCTTTCGCGCTGTTTTCTTTGGTGACCCGTACGGGATTCGAACCCATGTT